>MDTB01237018.1_pt1 | contig 139251 bp, 124 predicted proteins | sample 811161 | NCBI WGS metagenome assembly MDTB01 (sample SAMN05326650, study PRJNA326480) | marine metagenome | isolation source: seawater | place: Mediterranean Sea | collected 2009 | reverse complement strand
TTTAATAATAAAATAACGTGGTTTAATAATAAAATAACGTGGTTTAATAATAAAATAACGTGGTTTAATAATAAAATAACGTGTCTTGGTGTCTAGGCCATGGGAATTTTTTAATAGATTTACTTAATGGTTTTTCTAAAAAAATCTTGCTTAAAGGGGGAATAAATGACTGAAACCGTTAATAGGAGCGACTCATATAACGGGTATTACAAAAAAAAAGCACCAACTCATGACCCCGAGTTAACGGAAACTGGACCAGACACTCCGATGGGTGAATATATGAGGCGATTTTGGCACCCCGTGTGCTTGTCGGACGAACTCACGGATGTGCCAAAGGCAATACGCATCTTGAATGAGGATCTGGTTGCTTTTCGAGACAGGTCTGGGAACATTGGCGTATTGCACCGCCATTGCAGCCACCGAGGCACGTCCTTAGAATTCGGAATAATTCAATCCAAAGGCATCCGTTGTTGCTACCACGGCTGGGTTTGGGATGTTGACGGCAAGTTACTTGAGGTGCCCGCTGAACCTGAGGATAGCAAAATCCCTGAACGTGTTTGCCAAGGAGCGTATCCCGCTTTTGAGCGGAATGGGTTGGTTTTTAGCTACTTGGGGCCGCCAGAGGAACAGCCCGCTTTTCCAGAGTATGATGCATATCGGCAACCTTCAGATAACAAGCTCGTTGCGTTCTCCAACATCTATCCGTGCAATTGGTTGCAGGTTTACGAAAACATTATGGACCATGTGCATACCGCACTTTTGCACAATAACATGACGGTCGAAAGCGTTGAACAAGATATCAAGGATGGGTTAAATTTTCCCGAAGCCTTTAAAGATCTCCCAGTCATGGATTGGGAAAAGACCCGGAACGGCCACGGCTGTACATTTATTGCTGGCAGGAGGGTCGATGAAGACACGGTTTGGGTTCGACTGACGGAGATGGTTTTCCCAGATCTTATCCAGAACGCTAACTTAATGACGTCTGCGCATCAGGTGCGACACACGTCGGTTTGCATGACGCGCTGGCATACTCCCGTCGACGACAAGAATTGCATCTTATTTGGGTGGCGACATTTTAATAAAGAAATTGATTTAAACGGTGACGGATGTGAGGAAGACTGCGGTTACGATAAGATCGATTTTGTGGATGGGCAATGCGAGAGACCATATGCTGTGGGGCAACGTGCCCCCGGTGATTGGGACGCCATTTGTAGCCAAAGACCAATAGCCGTTCACGCACTTGAAAACCCCGGAACGTCTGATCGGGGCGTATACCTTTGCCGGCAGTTACTGCGGGACTTAGTCCGCGGAAAAACTGGTCTAGACACGACAAAGACTATGAGCAAGGATGGCCGCGAGACAAAACATACGCTTTGTTCCGACAGTACTGTTCACTTGAAACGTGCGGATGACCGAGAAGTAGATAGGCAGCAAATCAAGAAGATAGGGCGCGAGGTATATGGCATTATGGTGGATGCGGACGCGCAACCTTCAATACGACGGCGGGCCTTTATTTTGAGCCGACTCGACGAATTAGACGGCGGTCCGTCCGCGCGCGAAGCGGCAGAATAGTTATTTGCGTGTATGTCACGCCCAGCCGCCGGAGACTGGGAGCACGTGGCCTGTTATGAAGTTACATTTTTTGGATGCAAAAAATGCGATGGTTTCGGCGACCTCTTCGGGTTTGCCTAATCGACCAGAAGGGATATTACCTAGCATCTTCTTCATGGCCTGCGCGTTAGCTAGTAACTCCGGTGGGAAGTAGGTTGGGTTTTCGATGTAGTTTGGGGCGATGGCATTGATTTGAATGTTGAATGGGGCTAATTCCAGCGACAGTGACTTTACCATGTTGTTGCCCGCACCTCTTGCAGACGCATAAATAGAATAATTGGGGATACCGCGTAACGGAGCCGCTGATGTAACCATAACTATTTTTCCACCACCGTGTCTCTTCATATGTGGCACGGTGCGACTAATCAGACGATATGGCCATTCTACTAGTGCTTCGAGCGCATTTCGCATTTCTTGGGGACTCGGTTCATCAATGGGTATGCGGACTGCAGGATAAGCGTCGTTGCTAATTAAGGCATCGATCCGACCAAATTTGGATATTACTTCGTCAATGAGATCTTCAGGTTCTTTTGAGACGGCCGTTGTAATGCCGGCCTCGGTTTTTCCGCCATGACAAATCACAGTTGCACCATATCCCGCAAAAATTTGTGACGCGCGCGGGCCGACAAAATGATCAGCATGAGTGATAATTACGATATCATTTTCCAGCATGACTACTCCACAATTTAAAAAAAAATTAAATGGCAGTCTGGCTGACCGGAGCACACGATGCTAGACCCAATAACAGCGATGTGACCCAAGATTAGTTTAATTGGCCAAGTGAGACATCGCTCGTTGAGGCTGGACTCGAAGAGTAAGAGTAAGAGTTTTGATAGGCGTTTGAAAGATTGGATGTTAGCTAAACGGGTTTTACATATTGGTTACTGATGAAAAAAGTGATTCTGAATTAGAGTATTTCGCTTAAATTTGAGTGGCCAATACCTGACGCAACAGCTTTGTCTTGTCTTAGACCAGCACGTGTTTGGTTATTGAGCAAAAAAAGGCATCATAATTTAATTCTGATGCGACTGATGCTGTGTTTTTGAAGCGTTGCGTTTTTCAGGTGTCGAGTTACTTTGACCCGAGTGCTATGGAAAAGGGAAACGCAATTAATGAATATAATGTCCGGTGGATCGATCTTTCTTTCCCTCCTAAAAGATGAGGGAGTGACACATTTATTTGGAAACCCGGGGACCACCGAATTGCCGATTATGCACGCGATGCGTGAGCATCAAGATTTGAACTACGTGCTAGCAATGCAGGAGAGTTTGGTTGTGGCTATGGCTGATGGATTTGCTCGGGCATCCGGGAGTTTAGCGGCGTGTAATGTGCACGTGGCCCCGGGCCTAGGAAATGCTATCGGGTCAATTTACAACGCTCGTTTCACCGGCACTCCGATAATCATTACCGCCGGCCAGCAAGAGCAGGGGCATGGCCTAACCGAACCTTTATTGTATGATCCTCTAATTCCGATAGCCAATCCCGTGGTTAAATGGGCTACGGAGGTTACAAGGTTAAAAGATTTACCTCGGGTTATCCGCCGTGCCGCAAAAATCGCAACTGCACCGCCAACAGGGCCTGTTTTCTTGTCCCTGCCCGGGGATGTTCTAAATGACGAAGCTGGTATCGATCTCAGTACGTCAACCCGTGTCAATACGCGCGTGCGTCCTGCCGACGACGTGCTGGAAACTTTGGCAGATCGTCTGTTAAAAGCCAGACGCCCTGTTATTATTTGTGGAGACGAATTGGTTCGTTCAGATGCGCTATCAGAGGCATCCCAGTTTTCGGAAGTTTTTGGCGCTGATGTTTTTCAACAAACCGTCCCGTACGGCGCACATTACCTCTCTAATCATGTTTGCTTTATTGGGACGCTGAGCCGCGACCAGCAAGACGTTCGGAACACCCTAGAGCCATATGATCTGATGATAGTTCTTGGTGCCGATGCGCTGCGTATGTCAGTTTGGAGCTCAGTGGATCCATTACCAAATAATTTGCCGATCATACAGATTGGTCTAAATGATTGGGATATGGGTAAGAACTATCCAGCAGAATGTGCGCTTTATGGAGATCTCAAAGAAACTTTGGGTGCGTTAATCCCGGTAATAAAAGAGCGAGGCGGAAAACAGCTAAGTGAACGGGCTAGTGCTGCGCTCACTGATCTGAAAACGCGTAATTGGGCGGCGCGGCGTGCTGATACCGTAGCTCTCGTGAGGGGGGCGACCACGATGGATCCAATGGCACCAGAACAATTTTGTTTATCTGTTGTAGACTCGTTACCCGAAAATGGGGTCGTTGTGCATGAAGGTCTTACATCGACGCGTCTTTTACCGGATCTTCTTGCTTATAAGGACCGCTATAGTTATCACGGTTTTGCTTCGGGTGGTATAGGATGGGCGCTTCCAGCGGCCGTAGGTGTGCAATTGGCAATGCCTGACCGGCCAGTCTGCGCGGTAGTTGGTGACGGTAGCTCAATGTACTCAATTCAGGCACTATGGACGGCAGCAAACAAGAAATTGCCATTGACATATGTCATCGCGAACAATGGGTCGTATCGCATTCTTAAGCAACGCTTAAAGGCTTTTCATCAGAATGAACATTATGTAGGGATGGATCTGGTGGATCCATCTATCGATTTTGTTAGTTTGGCCGGGTCCATGGGTTTGAACAGCGTGCGCGTGAAGACACCAGATGATTTAAGCGAGGCCGTAAAGGCAGGTATGGCGAGTGGGGAACCTAATTTGATAGACGCAGCTGTTGACGGATCGGTGTAGTGGTCGTTTAAATTAAGCCAATTCAACTATACTTTTACAGTCATCCATCATAAGAATCTCAAGTTTTAAAGGTAGTTCTGCAATCATAGTTTCTCCATCAGTCAGATTGTTCCAAATTGGTTGGCTAAAGTAACAATTCCAAGAGCTCTCCTCCTCGTGTGAACTTGCCAGCTTTTGGTCGACATTGATTGGGCAATCTTTCTTACATGGGGACTGATTTAGCGATGTTGCCATCTTGCTTCGCGTTTTTCGGCGAAGGCCGACATGCCCTCTTTTTGATCTTCAGTGCTAAAAGAAGCATGAAATAACCTGCGCTCAAAGTGAACGCCCTCAGCAAGTGAACTTTCAAAAGCCTGATTTACAGCTTCTTTATTCATCATGGCGGCAGGAAGAGACATGCCAGCGATCGAGGCTGCTGCTTTATGTGCCGTATCCTGAAGTTCTGCCAAAGGAACAACTCGTGCTACTAAACCTGCGCGCTCGGCTTCTTCAGCATTCATGAACCTTCCGGTTAGGCAAAGATCCATGGCCTTTGCCTTTCCGACAGCGCGGGTCAAACGCTGGGTTCCACCTGCTCCCGGCAGTACCCCCAGTTTGATCTCTGGTTGGCCGAACTTAGCATTATCCGCGGCGATAATTATATCAGACATCATGGCCAACTCGCATCCCCCGCCTAGGGCGAAACCGGCAACTGCGGCAATCGTGGGCTTTCGGCACTGGGCTAATCGTTCCCACTCATTGGTAATAAAATTGTCCTTATACACATCCATGTAGGATTTCGGTTGCATTTCCTTAATGTCGGCACCTGCAGCAAAGGCCTTCTCGGATCCTGTAATCAATAGGCATCCAATGTTATCTTCAGTTTCAAGTTCATCGATGGCACTAGCAATCTCGTGCACGAGACTAGAGGATAATGCATTCAGCACTTCTGGGCGATTGAGGGTAATTTTTCCAACACGTTCTAATTTTTCAACTATGATATATTCATAAGCCATACACAAACTCCGCTAAGGCAGGGACAGAAATTATAATCAATATACAGATACTTACTATCCTTGATAGCTATCGCCAAGTATGATTTTGTCCCGTAATGTTTTACTAATACAGGGATCTAAGCGCTTCGCCCTCTTCGAGGAGCCAGCTCAAAAAGCGCCGCATTCCGTGCCCTACGCGCCGTTCACTGGGCCACACCGCGTAATAACCAAGTTCGCGGGCCAAGGGGGCGGAAAATGGGCGGACAAGAGTCCCAGCAGCGAAAATATCATGTAATAAATGCGTTTGCCCCATCGCAATGCCGAGCCCCTCCATGGCTGCTCGATATGTTAGAAGCGAGCTATCGAACATCTGGTCGCGTTCGCTGGCTTGCCTTGTCCAATTATTGGCGATTAACCAATCGTTCCAATCACGTCGCCGATAATGGGAGCGAAGGATCGGTGCATTGGCCAAGTCACGGGCATCATCGAGTTTGCCGAGACGTTCGATTAATTTTGGACTGCATACGGGTTCGATGAGGTCATTGAATACTTGGATTGCTTCCAAGCCCTGCCAGTTACCGTCGCCAAATTGAACCGCGATCTCTAAGTCTTTACGGGAGAAGTCAACGGGCTCAATACCCGTTTCGAGACGCACATTACAATCGGGATGCTTCGCTGAAAACGTGGGTAAACGAGCCAGAAGCCAGCGTGCAGTAAATGTTGGATAAACTTGTACCCGGACAGTGCGCGGATCATTTCCTGATGCCAATTGGCGGGTAGCCTGTGCGATGGAGTCAAAGGCAGGACCGACATCACGTAGATAAGTTCGGCCGACATTCGTCAACCGAACGCGGCGGCCATGACGTTCAAATAATTTTACCCCTAGCGCATTCTCTAAAACACCCACTTGGCGGCTAACGGCTGCTTGTGATACACGCAGTTCTGCTGCAGCGGCTGTAAAACTGTCCGATTGAGCGGCGGTCACAAACGTATATAAAGGGTTAAGAGGCGGAAGGTTTGCGGACATAAAATAACCATTTGTTATTTAGAAATAAGTATTCAGCTATGGCGATTGCTGAAAATCAAGATAAAAATACTAGAGATACTAACTCTAAACATTTTAATGTTGAAGATATTAAGCTTATGGATTTTTTATTCAGCGAAGAGCAACAGATGTTTCGCGACGCAGTATGTGGTTTTGCTGAGCGTCATTTAGCCGCTGGCGCTCTTGATCGTGCCTATGGCGATCGATTCCCTCTCGATGTTGCAAAGTTAATGGCTGATCAAGGTTTGCTTGGCATAACAGTGTCTGAAAAAGCGGGAGGCCTTGGTGGCACACTGATCGATGCCGTGATTGCCATCGAGACAATCGCTGCAATTTGTCCGCGAAGTGCGGATGTTATTCAAACAGGTAATTTTGGTGCTATCCGGGTATTAGGTGAATATGCCAGCGAGGATCAACGCGAGCGCTACCTGCGACCTTTATTAAACGGTGAAAAATTAATCTCGGTTGCCATGAGTGAACCTGAGGCAGGGTCGGCCGTGACGGATCTCGTCACCCATGCAACGGGGGACGGTTTAGGATTTCGCGTCAACGGAACAAAAGTGTTTGGTTCGCATAGCTCGGAAGCAGATTTCTTTCTGGTTTATTTGCGATTTGGCCCCGGTGTTGATGGCATTGGATCGGTTATTATTGAACGCGGTGAAGAGGGTTTTACCCAAGGTAGCCCTGTGACGTATTTAGGTGGTGAACATTGGGTGCAACTATATTTTGACAATGTCTATGTCGGGTCCAAAGATGTAATCTTTGGAAGGGGTGGTTTCAAAAGCCAAATGGCCGGCTTTAATGTAGAGCGAGTTGGAAACGCGACTAGGTCTCTTGCACTGGGTCAGCTGGCATTTGACATAGCTAAGAAGCATGCTTTAGACCGTAAACAATTCGGGCGTCCGCTGTGTGAATTTCAAGGTCTACAGTGGAAGTTTGCGGAATTAAAAGTACAATTGGATGCCGCTAGGCTTTTACTGTATCGCGCTGCAGTAAACGCCGAATCTGGTTTTCCGTCTGCTGAAGAGACGACCATAGCCAAGTACGCTTGCAACACGGTAGGCTTTGCTGCTGCCAATGAGGCAATGCAGGTGCTTGGGGCGGCAGGATATAGTCAGGATAATCTGGTTGAATATTGTTTTCGCCGCACGCGCGGTTGGCAAATTGCAGGGGGCTCATTGGAGATGATGAAAAACCGGTTGGCGGAAATTATTTTTGAACGTCGTTTTTCACAGCGTGTATAAGTTTTAATCTGATTTGTGTAGAAAAAAATGATATCACGCCCTTTCTCTGATAGCCTTTTGCGTCCTAAAGTAGTTGCAGTGTATGGCGCGTCGGGTGATGTGACCAAAAACACCGCCCGGCCACAGCGCTACCTAAAAACTCATGGATTTCCGGGCCAGATCATACCGATCAACCCGAAGCACGACACAATACAGGGTGATAAAGCCTATCCGAGCCTCTCCGCAGCGCCCAAAGGGGTGGAGCATGCAATTATTATGGTCCCAAAACCGGGTGTTCTGAAGGCCGTCCATGATTGTGCCGAGGCAGGCGCCAAAGTTGCGACAATTTATTCTGATGGTTTTGCTGAGACAGGCGCTGAGGGGCGTGCGTTACAAGATCAGATTGTCTCTGTCGCGCGCGCGCACCAGATGCGGATTATTGGACCGAATTCAATGGGGGTGATCGATCTTAACACGCCCATGCCCTTGTCTATTAATTACATCCTTGAGATGAGTAAACTGCCTGCTGGCAGTCTTGGTGTTATATCGCAAAGTGGATCTTTACTGGGCGCGCTCATGTCCCGGGGTGCGGCTCGGGGCATCGGCTTTTCGTCCCTGCTATCCGTCGGCAATGAGGCAGATCTCAGCGTCGCCGAATTAATCGAAATTTTAACTGAAGATCACAGAACCGAGGTAATTTTACTTTTTTTAGAGGGCATAAGGGATCCGAGAGGATTGGGAAGGGCGGCACGGCGTGCTTACGCTGCGGGTAAACCTGTTATCGCTTATAAATTGGGTAGGTCGGATGTTGGACGTGAACTTGCGATAACTCACTCTGGAGCGATAGCGGGTCCTGATGAGGCGGTTGACGCACTATTACGTTATCATGGCATAATGCGGGTGGATATGTTAGAATCGTTGATCGAGCTTCCTGCACTTGCTCTTAACGCGGCTCCCGCTACTGGAACTCGGGTCGCTGTGATGACAACAACAGGCGGGGGCGCTGCAATGGTTGTCGATCGGCTGGGTGCGGCGGGAATGGAACTAGTACCAGCCCCGGACCGCATGAGGATCAAGTGTGCTGAACTGGGGCTTGAGCTCGGCCATGGTCGATTGATCGATCTGACTATGGCGGGTTCGCACAAAGAGATTTATGGAGCGGCTTTACAGGCGTTACTGGATGATGAAGGAAATGACGCTGTTGTTGCAGTCGTTGGATCTAGTGGTCAATTTCATCCCGAAGTTGCGGTTCATCCCATTTCAATCGCGCGGCGCGGGGGCAAGCCTTTAGCCGTTTTTATTGTGCCCAACGCACCGGAATCTCTTGAAATGTTGACGTCATCAAACGTTGCTGCCTTTCGAACACCAGAGGCGTGTGCTGATTCTATTCGGGCCTTCTTGAGCTGGAACCCACCTGTAGTTGCGACAAAAATATCGCCCCCCCCTAAAGCGATTGAGGTAGCACTTTCAGGCGCTGGAAAAAATATCAGTGAGGTTCTCGCGCGCGAGGTTTTAAGAAAACTGGGTATCAATTTCTCTTCTACAATGGTTTTGGCTGGGCCACAGTGTGAAATTCCGAGAGGGTTGGTTTATCCCATTGCTGCTAAGATTATCTCCCCGGATCTTCCGCACAAGACAGATGCCAAAGCCGTAATTCTAGGGATAAAGGATGAAGAATCCTTGAGAGTTGCGATGAAAAAAATTTGGGATGCAGCAAAGATACACAAGCCTGAGGCGCGGCTTGAAGGTATTATGGTTGAGCCTATGATCGAAGCATTGGCAGAGGTTTTGATTGGCTTCCGTCATGACAAAGAGGTCGGTCCGTTGGTTATTCTTGGTGCTGGTGGTGTAATGACTGAGATTTATAAAGATACGGCGGTGCGGCCCGCTCCCATTGGGCTTGATGAGGCTCGGTCGATGGTCGACGAGGTCAAGGGGTTGGCAATAATAAGGGGCTTTCGCAATTTTCCATTAGGTGATTTAGATGCACTCTCTCAGGCTGTAGCAGCTATGTCGCGCCTCGCTCTACTTGAGACATCGCGGGTAATAGAGGCTGAAATAAATCCCCTACTAATTCTGGAGAAGGGCCGGGGTGTTGTTGCTGTTGACGCGTTGATATGCCGTGACCCATAACCTGCCCGGGTAAAACCATAATTATTAAACTAGCTTATCTGGAGATTACTAAGTTCATGACTGACCCCCGTGCTATAATCGTAATTTGCGATGGCCTCCGCGCAGATCTTCTGCGTCCCGATTTGACACCAAACCTATGGCGGTTGAAAGGGGTTGGACGCTTTTTTGCGCAACATCGCAGCGTTTTCCCGTCGACAACCCGGACCACGTCTGCGTCCATCGCTACGGGTTGTCATCCCGGACGACATGGATTGCAGGGAAATGCGGTGGCGATCGACGAGGGTGAAGGATTGATTCCTGTGACTGCAGGTGCGCCAGATTTCCGTGATAGGTTACGCGCCGCCACTGGCTACACGTTGCAGACTCCCACACTGGCCGAGATATTAAAAGATTTTGGCGGTAATGTAGTGTTCTCTAACGTTTCCCCGGGCGCAGCTCACTTTCAAGACCCGGATGGTTATGGTTATATGTTTCATCGATCGGGCTCTTTCGCTCCTGGCTTATTGCCGATCCATGATACAGGGCACCTTGATGTGTCTCATGATCATCATGGTGATACGGCAATGACCAAGCGGTTCATTCACGAAGTATTATGTGAGCGCAGACCGGCATCCGCCGTTTTGTGGCAATGTGAGCCGGATCATTCGCAGCATGGTTATGGCCTTGGGACGCCTCAACACCTTGAGGCATTGGCTGCGGCCGATGCAAATGCAGGTCGCGTAGCTGACGTGGTGCAAGAGCTCAATCGAGCTGGCGAGGACTTACTATTACTGGTCGCGTCGGACCATGGCCATGAGACCGTTCGTAATATTGTTGATCTTGAGGCCTTGTTAATTGAGGCCGGCTTCAAAGAGGATCGTGACTCGCATGAATGCGTAGTCGCATCGCAGGGGTTGAGCGCGTTCATCTATTTAGCTGAAAATACTCCAAAACGTGTGTCTGAGATAGCAGCCTGGCTGGATGACGTTGATGGTGTTGGAACAGTGCACACCGGTGAGGGCTTAATCGCTCTCGGCCATCGGGCAGATGGTGCGCTTGCCATTGCCGTTGATGGGGTCAAGGTTAAAGATGTTAATGCTTATGGTATTGCGGGTATGAGTGATGCTTTCTTTGACAGATTCAGCTTGGAAACACAATCCGGTATTGGTCAGCACGGTGGACTGGGACGCAATGAACAGCACCCTTTTTTAATAGCTATTGGTAATTCCTTTCCGGCCGCCACTGAATACAGTCATACTTCTTCTGCAGTCGACATCGCACCCACTGTACTTCAACACTTGGGCCGGCCATGGCATGGGATGGATGGCACACCTCTGCAATTCGCTAAAGCCTGATACCATGATATTTCCAGAGAGTGGCGTCACAAACGATAATCCTTGGTTGCGTCGCTTGCCGGTTCTCGTGTTGTCTCATATCGTTGGTACTCTTAACGTTGTTTCTGTTTTAGCGATGGCTCCAGTCATCACTGGTGACCTTGGCTTATCTGCGATGATGTTCGGCACTTTTATCTCTGCTTATTATGGCGCTCAGGCCTTCGGTTCTTTGCCGGCAGGTTCAATTACTGATCGCTTCGGTGTTGGTTTTACCTTAGTGGTCGCGCACGTCACGATGATCGTTGGCGCATTGGTGATGGCAAAGGCTTCGGGGTATTCGGCGTGTGTCGTGGGAATGGTTTTCATGGGTTTAGGGTACTCTCTTACTAATCCATCCTCGGCACGAGGTGTGCTGGATTGGTTCCCTGCCGAAAATCGGGGATTAGCCATGGGGATAAAACAGGTTGGGGTTCCACTAGGCGGGATAATGGCCGCGGGGAATGGAGTCTTAGCTGAGTTTTATAACTGGCAGGATTTAATGTTGGGTGTTGCTTTGCTGATTGGTCTTAACGGTGGACTATGTTTGACACTTGTGAGGTTTGATATACCGGTGCCCTGTGAGGAACGTCGCAATCCACTTGTGAATTTTGGTGAAATTTTTAGGGATTGGAACTTTAATATCTATACTGTGCTCTCTGGTTTTTTAAACGCAGGTCAAACCAATTTCTTTGGTTTTTTGACTTTATTCCTGACAGAGACGGCGCGGGCGACGCAGCCCATGGCTGGTTTCGCAATGGGAATGGCGCAAACTTTAAGTGCTTTGGCGCGAGTTTTCTGGGGAATGGCAAGTGATAAGGCCTTTAACGGCCGGCGGACTGTGCTGAAGGCATGGATTTGTGGGGTGGCAGTTATTTTCCTTGGCTTAATGGTCTTTGTAGAGGGCGAGTATGCATGGTTTATAGGTTTGGCTTTGACGGCTGGACTCGGGATTACCATCGCTTCATTTGCGCCAGTTGGTCAAGCCATCGCAGTCGAGGCAGTAGAGCCACGTCTTGTTGGGTCTGCGGTTGGCTACTCCATGGTTGGCGTCCATATCGGCGGTTTCTTTGGCCCAGTAATTTTTGGTGCAGTGTTTGAATGGGCTGATAGCAGTTTTAGTGCGGGATGGTTAGCCACAGGAGGTGTGACAGGATTGGGGGTTCTTATGCTAATCTTTATGTTTAAAGAAGGACGACGTGAGACATGAGTGACCCGATTATTAGCCCGTGGCGTGGTTTAATGATATTGCTAGCATTAGCCCATATCGTCGGTACTGTTGGTTACATCTCAGTGATGGCTATGGCACCTCTGATCCGCGTTGATCTAAATCTTAATGCGACACAGGTTGGATCTTTCATGTCGGCTTTTTACGTGGCGCTGGCAATAAGTGCATTGCCCGCAGGGCTGTGGGTTGACCGTATTGGAGTTGGGCGTGGACTGGCTCTCTCAATGGGGTTTATGGCGATGGGGGCGCTTGGCTTTGCAATAGCTGATGGATACCTGACGGCGGTCCTTGCAACTTTTGTTATGGGAGTTGGTTATGGTCTTGTGAATCCCGCAACTGCTAAGGGTGTGTTGGACGGATTTGGCCCGAAAGAAAGGGCTACTGCTATGGGTGTTAAACAAATGGGAGTGCCGATTGGGGGACTGCTAGCGGCTGGAGTTGGTGCGGGAACGAGCTATTATTCATGGCGTGATGCGATGATTGGAGCGGCTGTTTTTACCGGATTGGTGGGGGTGGCTTGGTGGCTTCGGCGAGGGCCAAAGTCTGAGGTAATCAGCGTCGGTCCAATGTTGCTTTGGACGAATTTCTACGCTGATCTCAGGGCTATCTTGGCTAATGCTAACATGCGGGCTGTCAATTTTGCTGGATTTAATTTTAATATGAGTCAGCAAAGCATCTCAACGTACCTGACTTTATTTTTACGTGATGTTGCGGGTGCAAGCCAGCCAGTAGCCAGCTTATGCCTTGGTGGGGCCCAGGTTGCGAGCGCCGTGGGCCGCGTTCTTTGGGCGTTAATATCTGATCGACGGAATAGTGGCAGGCGAAAGGGTGTTTTAATATTGGCGATGGCCCTCGGCACGGGTGGGTGCTTTTTGTCAATTACAGTGGGGCCCGGATGGTCTCTGCCTTTTTTACTTGCTTTAGCTTCACTTAGCGGGGTAACCATACTAGCATACGCGCCAATGCTCCATACGATTTGTGCAGAGGTTGTTGAGCCGCGGTTAGCGGGGTCGGCAATTGGATCAAATCTGCTCGCTACTTCTATAGGTGGAACGATCGGCCCGCTAATTTTTGGCGTCTTGATTGATTGGACGGGCGGCTACAGCGTTTCTTGGTTAATGACGGGATTAGTCATCTTTTTTGGCGTTTTTGCTCTGGCAATCGGCCTTCGCGAGGACCAAGACAGCAAAAGCCTAAGCTAAGTCTGTGATCTTTCAGTGGTTAAGCATAGTAACGCGCTGGATGTGCTTCTCGGTCACCATGTCTCCCGTCCTAGATACAAATTTTTTATAATGGGCTGTCTCGCGATGAGCATCTAACGATGAAGGGGCACTATAAACTTCAAAAAAGTGATAAGTGTCGGGATCTTCATTATTCTTCATTACATGAAATTCGTGACATTCTGGTTCATCACGCATAGCTGCTGTGGCATTCTCTAAGATTATTGGTTCGAACTCCTCTGCAGTCCCTGGTTTTAATTTAACGGTAACGAAAATGGCGAAACGGCTCACGATGCATCTCCTAAATTCAGGTGGGCAACCAAAAGGCTCAAGTCTGTCATAAGGGGGTTTGCACGAGTCGAAAAGAGCCCTTAAATTCAACTATACTATATACGGAACAATAGATTTGAATCCATATGAATTTGACCAGACCCATTATTTATACTGCTGATATATGTGATGCTCACCCTGAAGCCCGAGTCTGCGAAATACAGTTCAAAAATTTTGCCATGCGCGAGGATTTCCATGGTCTTGCCGTCACGTTTTCTACCTTCGAGAACAACAGTGGCTTGCGCGAAATCCTAATCCAAGGTGGTGCCGGAAAGGTCCTGTTAGTTGATGGCCGCGCATCTATGCGTAGGGCACTCTGTGGGGGCAATATCGCGGCTCTGGCGCACGAGCACGGTTGGGCCGGATTGATATTTAATGGGGCCATCCGTGACAGTCATGAACTCATTCTCCTTGACTTTGGTGTCAAAGCGGTGGGCGTTACTGCCATGCGACCGCGTAGCGAAGGGGTTGGACGACAAGACGAGCCCCTGAGCATTGGTGGCATTGTTATCCGACCCGGGGAATACGTTTATGCTGACCGTGACGCTGTCATCGTACTTCCAAATGCCGTGCACGAGAGAGGGGCTAAGCAATGAGTAATATTAGTTCGACAAGTGACTTTCAAGAATTTGAGACTTTGCACGAGTTTGCCAAGTCGGCCAAAGAAAACCTAGCAGTCGAGACGTGGGATTATCTCATGGGTGGGGCGGATACCGAGACTACTCAACGCCGCAATCGCTTAGCGTTTGATATGATTGGTTTTCGCCCGCGTGTAATGCGTGATGTCGAACATATAAGTTGTGGAGGCCAGATCATGGGGCAGTTGGTAAATCTTCCAATCATTCTGGCTCCGATCGGCTCGTTGCAAGATTTTACAAGGGATGGGGCTTTGCCCTCAACGTTAGCTGCTGCCGATTATGGTGTTTTGCACATGCTCTCGTCTCGCTCTGATCCAAGTTTGGAGGAAGTGGCGGGGGCTGTTGATTATCCAAAGATGTACCAACTTTATGTCCGCGGCGATGGAGATTGGGTCGATGATCATATCCAGCGCGCGGTTGACTCGGGCTACGTTGGCGTAACCTTTACAGTTGATCTTGATTACTACGCTCGGCGAGAACGCGATCTTGCAAAGCGGTATCGGACTACATCTCGACGCACCGCATCTGCAATTGAGTGGCAGTACCGCTTTAAATGGGATGATATCAAACGTATAAAAGACAAATTTGATATACCAATCATACTGAAGGGTATTGGTACCGCAGAGGATGCGCGCCTATGCGTGGAGCATGGTATAGAGGGGATTTACGTATCTAACCATGGCGGGCGACAGCTTGACCACGGACGTGGAAGCCTAGAGGTCCTGCCTGAAGTAGTTACGGAAGTAAATGGTCGAGCTGAGGTGTACATCGATGGCGGTTTCATGCGGGGTAGTGACGTTGTTAAAGCTATGGCCATGGGCGCAAATGCCATTGGCCTTGGACGCCTGCAGGGCATGGCTTTGGGTGCTAAGGGCAGGGAGGGTATTACTCGGATGTTGGAACTCTTAGAATTAGAGATTCGTATTTGTTTAGGGCTGTTGGGCGTCACTTCATTCGCCGAATTGAATAACAATTATTTATCTCCGGTTCATCCCGTTGAAATCCCCGGCCCCTTGAGCGCCTTCCCGCTATTATTTGAGAAATACTTGAACGATTGAAATAAAATCGGGCTATCTTGACTCATGTTTGGGTGGCTAAAGTTTGCCGTCCCGCATGAGCTTATAATGTAAGGTGATATCTGAATTCGGCAGGGCTTGATCCGTTTTGGCCCAGCGAGTGCTGATGACCTCTGCTACCTCGATAGGTGTCCCTGCGATTTGTGCGTTGTCGAAAAAAAGTTTGATGTCTTTGGCCAAAAGCGCAGTGGCGAAGCCTGTATTAAAGGTCTCGGTTAGTATGCGGGTAGGGAATTTGTCCGTAGTAGCCGTATTTTGGCCGGTTGAAACGTTGATAACATCGAGCATCGTGCCCATTTCTAGTCCTTGTGAGATACCGTAAAGAATTGCCTCTGTGGTTGCTGCCATCGCTGTGCCGGATAGAAAGTTATTCAGAATTTTTAATGCTTGGCCCTGTCCCGGCTCTTCACCTACATAAAAGAGGTTACGGGAAAAGCTGAAAAAAATTTCGTCGTGAGTCTCCTTGGTTGCCCTTTCTCCCGCCGCCATAATCGTTATCGTGCCTGCCTTGGCACCTGCCTGGCCGCCCGAGACTGGGGCATCAATGTAAGTGATGTCGGCTTTTTTGCATATGGCGTTGGCTTGGCGCGCAGCGGCAGGCCCAATGGTTGATAGATCGATGATCACCTTTGCACGACGCTCCCTGTGTGCGACAATTTCATTAATCACGGAGAGTGAGGCATGACCATCGGGAACGGAGATGAAAATGGTATCGGTGGCCTCTGCCAATGCACTTGTGTTGCCACTGATCTTTGCGCCTTCGGGTGCACGCTCTTTTGAACCTGCCTTATCGTAAACGATTAGGTCACCCCCCCCCTTTAATATATTCGCTGCCATGTGTGATCCCATTTGGCCGAGTCCGATGAACCCCAATGTTTTTGGTCTTTGGTTTGTCATGATTTATCTCCTACAGTTGGTTCCGAATCGATTTTTGATGGGTCGATGCCAAGTTCACCCAAGGCCTCTCGTGCTATGCGAAAAGCATCCACACCCGCAGGTGCACCGCAATAGATTGTGATTTGGATAAGGATTTCACGGAGTTCCCTTACTGTAAGCCCATTATTAATGGCGCCCTTGAAGTGGAGCTTGAACTCGTTTCGGCGGTTTAAAGCAGCGATCATTCCTAGATTGAGTATTGATCGCTCGCGTTTCTCTAGTCCACCCCGGCCCCAGCTGCCTCCCCAACAATATTCAGTTATAAGGCGCTGGAAATCATGAGTGAAGTCATCGGCGTCAGTTAATGATGTCTCAACATAGTCAGCGCCTAGCACTTCTCTGCGGCACTTGAGACCGGCTTGAAATTGTTCCTCTGACATTACAGCTGTCCTCCAAAATTTAACCTGGCCACTCCGGTGAGGGCTAGAAATTTAATAACCGCATTGGGGGAATTGCTGCAAGCGGCAAAGCACTTGACGGATGATTTAACCGATTTATTCATAACATTTACTTGCAAGCAGATTAATTTTATGCACTAGAATGTTTGAGGATCACGATGATACTCAAATTTGTAGAAAGAGATTTTAAAAACAGGTCTCATGGTGAAAATCCCGCAGGACTTGAAGAGAAAAAGCGGCATCTATCCAGACATTGCCGGCACTGGACTAATGGATGGTCTGGTGTATACACAATTGACAGTACGTTGCATGATATCTAAGTTGCCGCGGTCTGGTCTTGTAAGTGCCGAATAACACAAAAAGTGTAGTGGCATCTATGGCTGAAGAAAGGGAGGTAACGTGGCGACTCTTCTTGAAATAGATCGCCTTAAAACGCAGTTTTTCACGACTGCTGGCGTTGTTAAGGCTGTAGACGGGGTTTCGTACACTGTTGATGCGGGGGAAACTGTGGCTGTTGTTGGGGAATCGGGCTGCGGTAAATCCGTGACAGCCATGTCTATTTTGCGGCTTATTCCTTGGCCACCAGGCAAAATTACTAATGGATCGATTAATTTTGCGGGACGGGATCTGGTTCAGTTGGGCGAGGGCGACATGCGTGATGTTCGAGGGAAGGACATCTCGATGATTTTTCAGGAGCCGATGACCTCGTTAAATCCTGTTTTGACTATTGGTATGCAACTCACTGAGACGATGCTAACCCATACCGATGTCTCCGAGGCTGATGCACAAAAACGGGCGGTTGAACTTCTGGGTATGGTCGGTATTTCAGAACCGGAAAGAAGGTTGCTGCAATACCCGCATCACTTGTCAGGCGGGATGCGCCAGCGCGTCATGATTGCTATGGCCCTAGCCTGTGAGCCAAAACTGATTATCGCCGATGAACCAACTACTGCTCTAGACGTTACCATTCAAGCGCAGATTTTAGAATTGATGAAAAATTTAACCCGAGATCTTGGGGTTGCGATGATTATTATCACGCATAATTTAGGGGTGGTAGCTCGATACGCAGATCGCGTAAATGTTATGTATGCGGGGAAGATTATAGAACACGGCTCAGCAGCAGATATTTATTATCGCCCGCAGCATCCCTATACCCTAGCTTTATTGAGATCTGTGCCGCGGATGGATCAGCCACGACAAGCAAAACTTGATCCTGTCCAAGGCCAGCCGCCGGATTTGACAATGTTAGATGACGGGTGCGCATTCAGGCCACGCTGTCGCTTCGCCACGGAAAAATGCGCAACAAGTTTTCCAGATCTTGAGTCGGTAGCCGATGGTCACGCTGTCTCGTGTTTCCACAAGGACGAAGTCTCCGCGACCCTAAAGGAGGCCTCATGACTGGACCGGGAGAGGTTTCTTCGGTGGTGGTACGCGACGACTCACAGTTTCGTGGTTCCTACACCGACGAGACGCTTATTAGTGTTAAAGGTTTAAAGATGCATTTTCCCGTTACGGAAGGGGTATTCGTTCAGCGTGTGGTGGCATCTGTCAAGGCGGTTGATGGAGTTAACTTTGAGATTAAAAAGGGCGAGACGCTGGGGTTAGTCGGTGAGTCAGGTTGTGGCAAGACGACCACTGGCCGCTGTATTTTGCAGCTTGAAAAGCCAACCGCAGGCGAAATCATTTTCCACGGCGAAGACATAAACGGTCTTGACGATAAGGCTATGATTGAAATTCGGAAGAAGATCCAAGTCATTTTCCAGGATCCGTTTAGTTCCTTAAACCCTCGGATGAAAGTCGGTGAAATATTAACCGAACCCATGCAAGTTCATAATATCATATCAGATGAGGAGGGTCGACGGCAACGTGCGGTAGAGCTTCTTACGACTTGTGGTTTGAAGGCCAACTTCTACGAGCGCTATCCGCATGAGATGTCAGGAGGCCAGCGTCAACGAGTAGGTATCGCTCGGGCACTTGCTATGAATCCAGAATTTATAATTTGTGATGAAGCAGTCTCCGCTTTGGATGTATCCATCCAAGCGCAAGTTATTAATTTACTTGAGGACTTGCGTGATCAATTTGGTCTAACGTATCTTTTTATCTCTCATGATTTGAGCGTCGTACGCCACATTTGCCATCGCGTTGCGGTCATGTACCTAGGCCATATGGTTGAATTGGCGGATTGTGATGAACTTTTCGATAACCCAATTCATCCTTATACCCAAGCACTTCTTGAAGCGGTGCCCATTCCTGATCCTGATCTAGAGCATGGACGCGCTCACAAGGTTATTACCGGCGAAATCCCTAGTCCGATAAATCCGCCGTCGGGTTGCGTGTTCCATCCGCGTTGTCCTAGAGCAGTGGGCAGTTGTAAAGATAGTTTTCCCGAATTTCGGGAAGTTAAGCCGGGCCACTGGGTGGCCTGTACGGAAGTATGACCGTCCTTGGCAGGACGGTCATACAATCAATGGAACTGGGAGGTTCCGTATTTCACTGGGAAGGAGACCGAGATGAAATATCTAACAGCCAAATTGGCTATCGGTGCCGTTGTTGGGGCCGGGGTGGCCCTGAGCGGGGTCGTAGCCGAAGCCGCACCTAAAAAGGGCGGTACTTTGAACTATGTTGTGGGATCGAAAATTCCGTCCTACGATGGACATAAAGAAACGACTTTCGGCATGATCCACCCGATCCGGCCGTTCTACTCAACGCTAATTCGTGTGAATCCGGACAACCCCTCGTCCCCGACAGACTTTGTGTGCGACGTCTGTGAAGGTGACGTTCCTAAGGGGGAAGAAGGTGGTACGAAGTTTACCTTTAAAATTCGGAAAGACGTCAAGTTCCACGACGGGACACCGATGACAGCGCATGATGTCAAAGCGACGATGGATAAGATTGTGTTTCCGCCAGAAGGTATACCGAGTGCTCGGAAAGCTTTCTTCCGCGCTGTCGGGTCGATTACGGCTGATAATGACTATCAGCTAACTTTTAAGCTGAAATTCCCGACGGGTACATTTATTCCAGCTTTGGCGCTCCCGTTTAACTTCATTTATTCCAAGAAAGACTTAGATACTCACGGGTATACTTGGCATACGAAAAATATTAATGGGACGGGTGCATTTAAATTTGTTCAGCACCAAAAAGGCTCATTCGTTGAAGGCGTCAGATACGATGATTATCATCATGCTGGCAAACCATACCTTGATGGCATAAAAGCTATTTCCGCACCGAAACTGGCAGTTCGCGTGAATGCCATTCGCGGTGATCGCGCCTCCATCGAATTCCGTGGTTTCCCACCAAAGCACCGGGACGACCTCGTCAAGGCGCTTGGGGACAAGATTACGGTCCAAGAAAGTGATTGGAACTGTGTCTTGCAGGCAACGCCTAACTTTAAGCGTAAGCCGTATGGGGATGCGCGTGTGCGTCAGGCGTTGACCTATTCAATTGATCGTTGGGGTGGCTCTAAATATCTTAGTCGGATCGCTATTGTGAAGACTGTTGGTGGGATTGTGTTCCCCAACCACCCATTCGCTGCTACGGAAAAAGAGCTGCTTCAACTTGCTGGCTATGGCAAGGATATGGCGGCTAACCGAGCCAAAGCTAAGGCACTATTAAAGGAAGCTGGCATTGGGAAATTGAAGATCGACTTTAACAACCGCGGGGTCGACCAACCATATAAGGTCGTTGGCACGTGGTTAATTGACCAGTGGCGTCAAGCCGGGATGGATGCAAAACAGCGAGTGCAACCTTCACCACCTTTTTACGCAACACTGCGTAAGAAAAAAGACTTTGATGTCTCCATTGATTTCAACTGTCAATCGGTCATTAACCCAATAGCGGATATAACGAAATTTCTTACGTCGGCTGGCAACAACTACAGTCAAGGCGGCGATGAGAAAGCTGACGCGCTTTACGCACAATTGGAAAAAGAAGCGGATGCAGGTAAACAGCGTGCGCTTATTCGTGAGTACGAGAAGCGGGTCATTAGTGATAACCCGGTTTCTCTGGTTACGCTCTGGTGGTATAAGATTAATCCACACCGTTCATACGTGAAGGGTTGGAAAATCGCACCGAGCCATTACTTAAACCAGCACCTTGATAACATTTGGTTGGAAAAGTAATAAAACGTTAAAATAAAGAGTAAGAGGAGCGGCCCTTCCCAAGCATCGCAGGGGAAGGGCCGCAATCTCCAACCGCCACTACCGCTGGTGACAAATAGATGTCAAAATATATACTCAAGCGTTTTCTAATGATGATCCCGACGCTAATCGGGGCAGCAATTTTTGTTTTCTTTCTGTTGCGCCTCGTGCCCGGAGACGTCTGTGAACTCAGACTTGCGGGAACTGGATTGTACGCTGACCCAGCTGAAATTCTTCTCTGTCAAAAGAACTTAGGGTTAGATCAACCCTTGCTCGTACAATTTTTGGATTTTCTTTGGGGGTATGTTATTTTTGATTTGGGCGACTCGATGTGGACCGGTTTTCCTGTCGTTCATGAAATTGCTATTCGCTTTGAATTATCGCTGCAAGTTGCCATTATGGCTACTGCTGTGGCTGTAATGATTGCCATTCCTCTAGGGGTGATTTCTGCGGTAAAGCAAGATACTTGGATTGACTATGTAGTACGTGCCTTCTCTATTGCGGGCATAGCCATGCCATCGTTCTGGCTTGGAATTTTGATAATTTTAGGTCTGCTAATCATTACCCAAAAAGTTACCGGGGTGCCATGGATGCCGCCTATTGATTATGTGCCGATATGGGAAGACCCAATGCGAAACCTTTCTCAACTCCTCTGGCCCGCCGTAGCTACCGGATACCGATATTCAGCAGTTGCGACGCGGATGACTCGATCAGCTTTGCTAGAAGTGTTGCGTGAGGATTATGTCCGGACAGCCCGCGCAAAGGGATTGGTAGAAAAGATCATTATTAATCGTCACGCGTTGAAAAATGCGCTCTTACCAGTCGTGACGATTATTGCGATCGAATTTGCTTTTCTTATGGGTGGTTTAGTTGTTACGGAACAGGTGTTCAATTTAAATGGCCTGGGAAAATTGTTTGTCGAATCAGTAGGTAACCAAGACTTCAATATGACCCAACAGCTGGTTATGTTGGTTGTCGTTATCTTTGTCTTCACTAATCTATTCGTTGATGTTCTCTATGCGTGGCTCGATCCACGCATTCGGTACAGCTAGGAGGGGCTATGACTGCGACGAGCAAAATCCAAGTTGAATCCGATTTTGAGGAACTCGAAAAAAAGAAACATTGGTTCCGCGTCTCCCTAAATATGTGCCGTAAGCAGCCTTTAGGCGTAGCCGGAGGTATCGTGGTATTGCTCATGATAATAATGGCGGTTTTCGCAGAATTCCTCGCATTTTATGATCCTGAAGTGAATTCACTAGAGCATATGCTTCTGCCGCCCGATGAAAAATATTGGCTTGGAACAGATCAGTTTGGGCGAGATTTGTTAACGCGAATTATTTACGGTGCGCGAACGGCCTTATTTGTTGGGTTTACCTGCGCAATTTTGGGTGCGGGCTTCGGTTTAGTTCTCGGCGTGGCTAGTGCTTATTTCGGAGGTTGGTTCGATTTGGTGGTGCAGCGTATTGTCGATGTGGTCATGGCGTTTCCCTTAATTATTTTGGCCTTGGCTGTTGTAGCGACGCTTGGTCCCGGCACCGAAAACGTGATTTTGGCAATTACCATACCTTTCATTCCGCAATGTGCGCGGGTAGTGCGCTCAAACGCCTTGGCTATTCGGGAAATACCATATGTGGATGCAGCACGCGCATTAGGCTATTCCGACTCGCGCATTATCCTGCGTCACATGGTGCCGAATGTAATGGCCCCGTTTTTGATCATGCTGACATCATTTCTTGGGCAAGCTATTTTACTTGAAGCGTCATTGAGCTTTCTTGGAATGGGTGTTCAGGAACCAACTCCAGCATGGGGGTTAATGCTTCAAGGTGGAGCTGAGGAATTTGCGGAGAGCGCTCCATGGGTTGCTATTTGGCCGGGTGTAGCAATTTCATTAGCAGTATTTGGGTTCAATCTTTTTGGCGACTCGGTTCGCGACACGCTCGACCCCAAATTGCGCTCTCGCTAAACCCTTTGCCGTTAGTGGCGCTTGCTTGTTTAATTGTGGGTCACTTTTGGTTAAGGTTTGAGTTGGGCAGCTTTTAAAATGTATTTCGATTGGCGGCTTTGGGCCTTTACGGAGGGAGAGCGCGGACGAATATTTGGCACCGCAGGCTTAGGGCTAGTAGGAGCTGGCGTTGGTATCTTGAGATTGGCCTTATTAGGGTGGTTGCTTGCAGCCGTATTCTCGGGGGCGCGTTTAATCGATCTCATCACGCCAATTGCCGTGGTTGCGCTGACCATGGTTGCTCGGGGGATGCTAGAGCACTCGCGAACGATGGCGGCCCATGAAACGGCGGCGAGGATCCAGCAGCGTTTGCGCCGCCGGATTTTCAATAAAATTATGGAACTGGGACCGCAGCATTTTGGTCAACGCCGGACAGGAGATATTCTTGTTTCTATTGTTGACGGTGTCGAGCAACTTGAAACGTACTTTGGCCAATATCTACCGCAAGTTTTAGTAGCTTCGGTTACACCGTTTCTGATCGCCGCTTTTGCGTTGTTTCTGGATGTATATGTGGCCGGGGTTCTTTTGGCAGCGGCTTTAATAACCTTAATTGCTCCGATGGCGTTCCACAATCTGGATAAAAAAGGTAGTCTTGCGCGCTCCAAAGCCTACAAAGCTTTTGCGGCTGATTTCCTTGACTCATTGCAAGGATTGGCGACCCTCAAGGCGTTTGGCCAATCTGGAGCCAGACTTCAACTTTTATCAGATCGCGCGCATGCCTTGTTTCGCTCGACGATGTGGGTACTGGCTACAAACGCCTCGGCTCGAGGTGTCACGGACACCGGGATTGCAATTGGCGCCGCCCTTGCTCTCGGTGTCGGAGCATGGCGAGTTGAAATGGGTGATGCCAGTTTACAAGCGCTTCTGATGATTTTGATGATGGGCACGGAAGCATTCCGGCCCCTGCGTGATTTACGCGCGCTTTTACATAACGGCATGGTCGGCCAATCGGCAGCAATGGCGATATTTGAAATTCTTGATCAGGAATCGCAGATTTATGCACCGCGAAAAGTTGGTGTCCCAATGGTGGGGTCGAGTCTAAGGTTCGAGAATGTTGTGTTTCAATATCCCGGCTCTGAACAACGCGCACATAACGGTATCACCTTTAATGTCGCTGAGGGCGAGCGGATTGGTGTAGTGGGAGGTAGTGGTTCAGGGAAGACGACGCTTTTAAAACTATTGCTGCGGCTCCACAACCCTGAAAAGGGTGCCATCACCATCGGAGGTCAGGATATCTGCCAACTGGATCTCGAAACAGTGCGTTCTCAATTTGCGGTGGTCAGTCAAGACACCTACTTATTTCACGGCTCCGTTGCAGATAATCTTAAGTTTGGCATGGGGAGTGCGACGTTAAGTGAGATGCGGCGCGCTGCGAGAGCAGCCAATGCTGACAAGTTTATTTTAGCTTTACCGCATGGTTACGACACGATCATTGGGGAGCGAGGAGTAAAGCTCTCAGGTGGACAGCGTCAGCGCATTGCCATCGCGCGAGCCCTTCTTCGCGACGCGCCTATCTTAGTTCTCGACGAGGCATTGTCTGCAGTCGATGCAGAAAATGAGACGGTAATTCAAAACGCTTTAAATAGGTTGATGGAGGGTCGAACTACTCTAATTTTTGCGCATCGTCTGTCCAGTGTAATCGATTGTGATCGTATTTTGGTCATACAAACTGGGCAAATTGTAGATAGCGGAAAACATCATGAATTAATAGCAAAGGTTGGGCCCTATAAGGATCTCATGGGGGCGCAAGCCGTTGATGGTCGCCAAGCCTATGATTCAAATGAGGACGCAACGCTCAGTTCGGACCATGCCTTAGGCGCCACAGCCTGTGGCGCCTCTGATCGTCAACAATTGGCAATAAGTTCGGAGGAGACTTTGCAACCGAGCACTCTTACGTGGCGGGAAGTTCTCACAAAATTAATACACGAAGTAAAGCCGTGGCGCGAAAAGTTAACGTTAACTCTTCTCTGCAGTGTGACTAGAGTTTTCTCATTTATCGGGATAGGGGTGACAGGAGCTTTAGCTGTAGCAGCCATTAAAAGTGGTAATCCCTATATGCCGTACCTTTATGGGTTGGCAATCCTTGCTCCAATTGCAGGAATATTTCATTGGCTGGAGTCATGGGTTGCGCACGATATGGCTTTTCGCATGCTTACCCAAATGCGGATTGAACTTTTTCGTAAGATTGAGGCTCTCGCGCCGGCGTTTTTGGTTCATCGTCGTTCGGGAGACTTGGTAGCTCTCGCGACGCAGGATGTCGAACTGGTTGAATATTTTTTTGCGCATACGTTAGCTCCTGCTTTTGTTGCGATATTGGTTCCGGCGACTGTATTAGCGGTGTTGAATTCGTTTCACTTAGTATTAGCTCTGGCGCTAATTCCGTTTCTTGCTTTCGTCGCGTTGAGCCCATTTTTTCTTCGGAGGCGTGTGGATCGGCTAGCGGCACGAACGCGTGCAGCACTTGGTGAATTGAACGCTCATGCCGTTGATACCGTGCAGGGTGTGGCAGAAATTGTTGCGTTTCAACAAGAGCTTTCTCGCTCTATAGAATTTGATGAGAAAGTTAGCGTATATTTAAAAATTCGTGTGCCTTTTTTTCGTGATCTCAGCTGGCAGCATGCTGCTCTTGATGTCGCGACTGGCCTAGGGGGTCTCAGCATTGTGTTGACGGGTGCTTGGTTAAGTCACGCTGGAACTATCACCCCACATGTTTTGCCAATGCTGACGATTTTAGCCATGGCCGCTTTCCTGCCGGTATCGGAGATAGCTCATGTTGGGCGCCAGTTGGCAGATACGATGGGTGCTGTGCAGCGGCTGCATGTTATCGATCGGGAGCCAATTACAATCGCTGATGGCCCGGGTGTAAATATTTGTGGATCCAGCACAAAGGGTTTGAAATTAAGGAACGTAAATTTTTGTTATGCGGGGCGTGAGGAAAAGGCAGTCAAAACTGTCAATTTGGAAATACCCTCAGGTACTACCATGGCATTGGTTGGCCCATCAGGCGCTGGGAAAACAACGTTGGCAAGCTTACTACTTCGCTTTTGGGACTCTGAGTCCGGTCAAATTCTACTCGATGGTCATGATTTGAAAGATTATGGGTTGGATGAATTACGAGAACGTTTTGCCTTAGTCGCGCAGGACACATATCTTTTTAATACGACTCTTCGTGCCAACATCATGTTGGCTCGCCCAAGCGCGACGACGGATGAACTGGATCGAGCAGTTACTTATGCTGCGCTAGATGACTTTGTTATGGCGTCGCCAGAGGGCCTCGAAACCCAAGTGGGGGAGAGAGGGTTCAGTCTATCCGGGGGGCAGCGTCAACGGGTTGCGATCGCTCGTGCTTTTTTAAAGGATGCGCCCATCCTTATTTTGGATGAGGCCACATCGCATTTAGATGCTATAAGCGAGAGCACCGTTCGCGGTGCTCTTAAACGATTGATGACTAACCGTACTACCATCATCATAGCACATCGCTTGTCAACGGTGCGGAATGCGGACGTCATTGTCGTGATGGAAAGCGGGCAGATTGTGGAAAAAGGTACGCATAATGAGTTACTAAATAATGGCGGTCTTTACACTCGTTTGGTACAGCGCCAGTTGGCGGGAATGAACTCAGGGTAGAGAATGACTATGATAAAACGGGTTGCCATTATGGGTATGCATCTTGAAAGTAACAGTTTTGCGCCACCTTCAGATGAGTCAGCTTTCCGGACACTCTGTTATATGTCGGGTACGGATATTACCCGTGACATTCAGCAAGAAAATCCGAGATTACCCGCTGAGATTCCAGCTTTCTGTAAAAAAATGAGCAATATGTTTGAAGATTGGGAGGCTGTGCCCATTGTGGTTACTGCGGCGGAGCCGGGTGGCCCTGTGGACGAAATATTTTTTCAGAGAACTAAAGCGGAAATGGAAAAACGTCTCCAAGATGCCGGTGAATTGGACGGTGTCTTTTGCTCCCTGCATGGAGCTATGACGTCGACGGACCATGATGATCCAGACGGTGAATTACTTGCGATGGTACGTAAGGTTGTTGGCACAAACGTCCCTGTCATCGCTACCCTTGACCTTCACGCAAATATCTCGGAACGCATGGTCGACATGGCAGACGTGTTGATTGCTTATCTTACCAACCCTCACGTAGACCAGGAAGAGCGAGCAGAGGAGGCGGCTGAGCTGATGGGAGAAATGTGGGATGGAATGATACCCAAAACGGCATTTATTCGACTACCTTTGGTTTCCCCGTCTGTGGTGCTTCTGACATCTCACGGTCCTTATGCTGATCTAATTCAATACGGGATAGAAAAAAAATCTGATGTAATCGCTAACATTTCCATTGTCGCTGGCTTCGTTTACTCCAATACCCCCATGAATGGTATGGCCGTCATTGTAACTTCAAGAAATGATGTGAGTACTGCACAAGCCTTGTGCACTGATATCGCTGAACGCGGTTGGAATGATCGGTTTCGCTTTAAAAAGACGCTTGCTCGTCTTGATGAAGCTGTTGCTATGATGAAGGCCAATGGGGTGGACCCCTCCCGGCCGGCTCAAATATTCGCTGACGTTGCTGACAATCCCGGGGGTGGTGGCAGGGGAAACACAACATACCTTTTACGGGCTATTATCGAAGCAGGGGTTCGAGGTTGTCTATTTGGTATATTCAACGACCCAGCGCTGGTTCGAGCAGCCATAGCTTCAGGGGAAGGGAGTACTTTCAGGGCGACATTTAATACGGAAACGGAAAGTCAATTCTCACACGCTCTCAGGGTGGGGGCTAAAGTAATAAAACTGCATGACGGCGAGTGTGTTGGCCGGTTAGGGATATGGGCGGGACGTCGTTTGAGTCTTGGCAAGTCAGTTCTATTGCAGATTGGTGGCGTTACTCTGGTTGTGGTAAGCAACCGTAAGCAATGTGCGGATCCTATTCTATTTGAGATGTTTGGGCTTGATGTGGGGGAGGCGCGGAGCGTTGTGGTCAAGTCTCGCGGACATTTTCGCGCGGGATTTTCTCCATTCTTTGACTATAATCAAACTATCGAGGTTGATGTTCCCGGGTTGACTTCGCCCATATTAACAAATTTTGACTTTGACCGGCTACCTAGACCTATCTACGCGCTTGACGAAGAGACGGCTTGGTCCAAGCCACAATGGGATTAAATTTTGGAGGTAGTAATGTACAAAGGACCTTATCGAAGCTGGTTATTTGCGCCTGGAAATCATCCTCGCCGTGTCGAGAAGGCGTTGACGCTTGCAGCGGATGCGGTCATTCTGGACCTTGAAGATGCTGTTGCTATTGCACAAAAGGTAGCGACGAGAGAAGTTGTAGTCGCCGCTTTAAGTCAGCCGCGCACTGGATTAGGTTATATTAGGATTAACGCGTACGACACTAATTATTGTTTTGATGATATCCAAGCAGTGGTTACAGCAAACCTTGATGGAATTGTTTTGCCGAAGCTAGAGACGCCTGATCAAATTAAAAGTGTCGATTGGATGGTAACCCATTTGGAGCGAGAACGGGGCTTGGTCGAGGGGGGTATTGATATAATGCCCATTATTGAGACTGCCCTAGGTGTCACAAATGTGTGCGAAATTGCGGGGTCGGGTACACGTATCAAACGCCTCTCTTTTGGTGCCGGTGATTATACCAAAGATATGGCCATGAATTGGACACGCCAAGAAGTAGAGTTAGCACATGCACGGGCTGAAATCGTTTTAGCGAGCCGGACTGCACGGCTTGAAGCTCCGATTGATACTGTCTGGATACATATTAAGGAAACGAGTGGTTGTGAAGCGTCGGCCGAGTTGGTTCGAAATATGGGCTTTCAAGGAAAGCTGTGTATACACCCTGATCAAGTTAACCCGGTCAATGCTGTATTTATGCCAAGTGTTGAAGATGTTGAATTTGCCAAAACTATTGTTTCTGCGTTCGAGGATGCCGAAGCACATGGCTTAGCATCTATCCAAGTCGAGGGATATTTCGTTGACTACCCAATCGTTGACCAAGCAAAGCAAACTTTGGCATTGCATTCAGCTATCCAAGCTAAGCCCAAACCAAACCTTAATCACTAAAGTTCTCTCAGTGCACTAGTACATCCAAAGAGTGAATGGAACGATGCGGATCCAAACCTTAAAGAAAATAAATTTGGGCGATATTGCAATAGCGTCCAGTTACAAGTGCAGATAATCTAGCTTCCTAGATATATGCCGCCGTTAACGTGAAGGGTCTGACCAGTTATGTAAGACGCCTCTGGCATGCACAAATAGTGAATCATGCTGGCAATTTCAATGACATCCCCAAATCTATTGATGGGAGGGGTAACTTTTAAAGGGGACCTTTGTCCAGCTGACGCTGGTCGCTCGGTATCAATGTGGCCTGGCGCTACGATATTACAGGTAATGTTGTAAGCTCCAAGCTCTGTTGCCATGCCGCGGGTAAGTCCAATAAGACCGGCTTTTGCTGCTAATACGTGGGCTCGGTTAGCTGTCCCGATATGTGCGGAGATACCTCCAAGCGTAATAATTCTCCCCCACTTCTTATCAATCATGAATGGGGCCACTGCACGCGCTAATAAAAATGCACCGTCCAACGGTACGGCTAGCGTTCGGCGCCATTCTTTCAAGGTGATTTCATAAAACGGTTTTTGTGCTCGAATAGCGGCATTGGACACAAGAATATCGACGGAACCAAAAGCTTTTATCGCCGCATTTATCGTGCCAGTTGCGCCTTCCTCTGTAGAAACATCGGCCATGTGCACGATAGCCTTACCACCTGCTTTAAATATTTCATGTGCAACGCTCTCGGCGGACACAGTGTCTTGTATGGCATTAATGACGACTGAGGCGCCCTCTTTAGCGAGGCGTTTAGCTGTCGCGCGGCCAATATTCCTGGCCGCGCCTGTAATCACCGCAGTTGTATTTTCTAGAGAGGAGGAAGCCTTACTCATTGGCGTTATCCCAATCAAGTCCCTTTGAATTCCGGTTTACGTTTACTAACAAAAGCGTCCACACCCTCTTGAAAATCGTTCGTCATGGCGCACTCTACAAGGGCCTTAGTCTCCGCGGCGAGTTGCGTTGTTAAATCATTTTCTAAGGATTGATTAAGTAATGCTTTAGTTTGGGCATACGCAAACATTGGGCCTCTCGCTATATGCTTGGCAATGTTCTCAACCTCGGTGTCTAGTTTTTCAAGACTTACTACACGATTCACTAGGCCCCAGCGCTGGGCTTGGGCAGCATTGAATCTATCGCCTAAAAGCGCAATTTCCATGGCTGTTTTGATCCCGGTTACGCGTGGTAATGCGAAGGTTGATCCCCCGTCTGGACTAGTTCCAAGATGACAGTAAGCTAGTGTAAAAAATGTATCGTCTGCTGCGACAACAAGATCGCAAGCTAACATGAAACTCACCCCAGCGCCTGCTACAGCTCCGTGCACCTTGCCGATAACTGGTTGACCCATGGTACGGAGGTTAGTGATTGAAACGTGAAGTTCATTAATTAAGTTATTGAAGAATTTTCCTCGTGCCTTTTGATCGGGTTCACTCTCGAGTTTGTCATTGAAGCTTTTTACATCTCCTCCGGCCATAAAATGCTTCCCTTCGCCCTCTATCACCACCACGCGTATTGACTGATCGCATTTGATCGCATCAGTCACTTTATTGAGCGCGCTAATAAGTTCATAATTTAATGAATTTAATGACTCAGGGCGATTAAATCTTACCGTCGCGATTCCCTCGACTTGAGAAAACCGAATAGCATCACTGGATAGAGAGAAGGTCATCGGAAAAACTCCTAATCAGTTTATTCTGGAAGTGCTAATGCACCATTAGCTAACAAATGATCGATATACGTTTGATCGAAACCCATATCGGTAAGAATTTCGTGGCCGTGCTCGCCAACTGCAGGTGGAGGTCTCTCATTACTACGATCATGATCTGGCGTCATGCCGGGAATAGCCGGGAACGGAAAAACACCAATGCCGTCTACATGGATCAGTGGCGCCATATTGGTGGCTTTGACGTGCTCATCATTCAACCATTCGCCAAAATTATTTATGTTATCCGCAAGAATGTCATGCTCGCGGAATGCTTTTACCCACTCCATGGAGGTTTTCACGCGCAAATTTTTAGCGATCGCGGGCCCTAGCGTATCCATATGCTTTGCTCGCGTCTCGAAATTCTGATAGCGAGGGTCATCGGCTAACTCAGGTGCACCCAAGCATTCGCATATTACGCGGAATTGTGGTTCTTTGACTAACGCAATTCCAATGAATCCGTCTGCTGTTTCGTAAGAACCTGCTGGTGCATTTAAAATTCTTGGATCGCCACCTTCCAAGTAATATTCGATGATTTTAGGTGCTAGAAACGCGCCCATAGTCTTAGTAAGACTAGCATCAATAAGTGTGCCTTGATCCTCGGTTTCGCGCCCGGCTAATGCCGCCTGTGCTGCTTGGAATGCATAAACTCCAGTCGTTGTGTCTGATACTAAGACTTCAATCCGGTGCGGAGCACCATCGCTTCCGCGGTTAACTGACGAGAGCCCAGAAAAAGATTGAATAACAGTATCAGATCCGGGTCTTGTTGAATATGGTCCCTGTTGACCAAATCCACTGACAGCAACATAAATGATTTTAGGGTTGACGGTTTTGATGGACTCAAAGCCAACGCCTAAACGCGCGGCAACGCCGGGCCGAAAGCTCTCCACCATTATGTCGGCAGTCTTTGCCATTTCTAAGACTAATTCTACTGCTCCGTCTTTCTTAAAATTTAGGCATATGCTACGCTTTGCACGATTGGCTACAATAGAAAGAGGGGTCTGCCCGTTAAAGGCTCTACCTATACCTCTGATCCAATCCCCCTCAGGGGGCTCGACCTTTGTCACGTCGGCGCCGTACATTGCGAACATGCCAGCACAATATGGCCCTGCAAAGCCCTGTGAAATATCAAGAATTTTTAGCCCTTTGTACGGGAAACGAAAACTCATGCGACTGAATGGAGGTCATTTGACCTCCCTCCCTGGTGCCAAGGAATTGGCGGTAAATTGATGCTTTAGTTTGTTTATCGATCGATTATCACTCTTTAGTATTCAACATTAGGGATGCGAACCAAGCCATCGTGTTAATTATGAAAAAAATTATTTGCCTGCGCTAGCCATACCCAACTGTCACGGCCCTCTGGTTAAGCTTCACTTGTTCCAAGCAGGTATTGATTATAAAGCGACCTTTTTGTTGTCAGTTTCATCCTAGCCAAGCCCATCATCCTACTCGTTTTGTTTCTTCTGGTCTCGTTTTAATTAGCTAGCATTCCACCTCTTAAAAATTCACAGAGCGGTGTGTGCCAGTCAAAACACTAAAAAAATCTTATTAAACGACTTTTTTGGTGTCACCTGTGGTTTGGGGAATCAACGACTTGGCAACCGAGACGTCCAAGGACTCCACGTCATGATAGCCAATTAGGGCATAACTCTCGGCGCGTGTGAGCATTCGATCTTCGAAGTCTTCTGTGCCGTCTTCAACTTTGATATGGATATATAATTCGCGCATCGCATAAGCAGCAACCCTCATCGAAGTGGCGGGCCAGATTACAATGTCGTAGCCGAAATCTTGAAACTGTCTCGCCGTAAAATGCGGAGTTCGACCAAATTCGGTCATATTAGCCATTCGTGGCCCCGGAACCGCCCCCGCGAAACGACAGAATTCCTCTTTTGTCGGGAGCCCGTCGGGGAAGACTACATCCGCTCCCGCCTCTTTGTAGGCGCGAGCACGTTTTATAGCTCCGTCCAAGCCCTCAACAGAAGCGGCATCTGTACGAGCAATAATGACCAGGTGAGTTGATGCCTTTTTTGCAGCAGCAATTTTTGATGCGGCTTCGTCGATGCTCACCAAACGTTTGTCGTTCAAATGACCACATTTTTTCGGTAGCAACTGGTCCTCGATATGAACGGCGCCTGCACCCGCCATTTCAAGCTCCTGAACAGTGCGCATGGTATTAAGTGTCCCTCCATATCCTACATCACCATCGACTATTAGGGGTAAATCCGTCGAGCGCGCCACCATTCGGACGATAAAGCATAGCTCTTCCAGTGTCATTATGCCGAGGTCAGGCAAACCCATTGTAGTAGTCACGCCACCACCTGAAATATACAGGGCTGCAAAGCCTTGTTCTTTTGCAATCAGTCCAGCCATTGCATTGTGCGCGCCCGGGACTCGTAAAATGTCCGGCCGTGCAAGTAAGTCGCGAATTCGGTCGCCAGCCGGTCTGGGATTCCGACTGTTTCCTTCAAGCCATGTCATAGAGTATTCTCTCCTCTCTTGGGCGTTATCTGATGTGAGTATTTCATACTCACTATGAAACGGATTTTTAGTCTCGCCCCTATTGAGGGATAGAAGCAGTTTACTGGCAATGCACCTCAATATTACACCGATTTATATTCGCAGAAACGGCATCGAAAATACCAAATCGGTTCAATGACTCTTAATTGACAGTTCTGATCGTGACGCCAGTTTCTAATCACCTTTCAACCCTAAGTTTAGTCAAGAAAACAAAAGCGCTCAAGACGAAGAAATATAAATAATATTTTAAAATTATTTTGATGATTATCAGTGTGCTTGGGCTTTTTGTTGGGGGAGACAAGCCTTATAAACAAGTGTATTGGGCTTAGGAGATATATTTTGGTGCTTATTGCTATCCTCGATGACTATTGCGAAAGTGCCTTGGGCGCAGCTGATTGGCAAAAAATTAAGCAAGGAGACATCAAGGTTTTTACCGAGCATCTGGGGCAAAATGAGGATGCAATAGCGGCTGCGCTTGAGCCCTTTGAAATTTTGGTCGCGATGAGAGAGCGGACGCCGTTCTCGGCGAGCCTGATGGGTAAGTTGCCAAAACTTAAATTGTTGGTGACAACGGGTATGCGTAATTTAGCTATTGATATGGATGCAGCCCGATTGAGAGGTGTAGACGTATGTGGGACTGAGATGCTTGGCTATCCAGCCTTCGAACATACCTGGGCATTAATTTTAGCTATGCTGAAACAAATCCCGCTCGAGGATAAAACTATGAAAGCGGGCGGGTGGCAAAGAGGTACTGGTGTTGGCCTTAATGGGAAAACTCTCGGGATTCTGGGTCTTGGAAATCTAGGTGCTCAGGTCGCGCGGGTGGGTCGGGCCTTCGAGATGCAAGTGATAGCCTGGAGTGAAAATTTGAGTGAAACGCGCTGCGCCGAAGTGGGTGGTGTTGAGCGTGTTGGTAAGGATGAACTATTTGGCAAGGCAGATGTGATCACGGTGCAGTTAATTCTGAGTGAGCGGACACGCGGACTAATAGGTGCCCATGAACTCGGCTTGATGAAGCGAAGTGCTTATCTTGTGAATACCTCCCGAGGGCCAATTGTTCAGGAAGCGCCTCTAATTGAAGCGCTTAAAGAAAAACGGATTGCTGGTGCAGGGTTAGATGTTTTTGATATTGAACCCTTACCTACCGACCATCCCTATAGATCTCTCAACAATACTATACTCACAGGGCATACAGGCTATGTGATTGTGGAGCTATATAAAAAAGCCTATGGACAAGTGGTTGAAAACATTCTCGCATGGCAGTCAGGTGCGCCGAGTCGGTTGTTGAATGGAGATATATCATGAGTGATAATACCATTTTAGTTACGTACGATAGGAACGTTGCGACAGTGACTCTAGATAACCCTATACGTCGCAATGCGTTGTCGCGAGGTGCTTGGGCGCAGTTGGCAGATGTTATCGCGGAGTTGTCTGATAATTTTAATATACGTTGTGTTGTGATCAGAGGTGCAGGTGATAAAGCTTTTGCGGCAGGAGCCGACATAAGTGAATTTCCCACAAGGCGCGCAAATGCAAAAGCTGCCGCAGCTTATGGGCTAGATACGGCGCGTGCACTGGACGCTTTGATTCATTGCCCGCACCCGACAATTGCCTTTATAAAAGGGGCATGCACGGGAGGCGGCCTCGAGATAGCATGCTGTTGCGATCTTCGAATTTGCAATGCGTCAGCAAGGTTTGGTGTGCCGATAAATCGGATTGGTCATTCGTTTGCCTATCCTGAACTCTCACCCGTTCTTCAGGTCCTCGGGCGAGCCAACGTTTTAGAGTTAGTGTTAGAGGGGCATGTGGTTGATTCGGAATGGGCATCAAAACGGGGGCTGGTGACACGGGTCGTTGCGGATGAAGAGATGGATTCGGCACTTGCCAGCACTGTCGAGAATATCATGCAGGTTTCTCCCTTGTGCTTGCGTGACACAAAAAAATTTGTAAATCGTTTGATGTTTGATCCTGCCCCACTTAGCAGAAATGAGATTGCTGAGAGTTATGCAGCGTGTGACTCAGATGACTATGCTGAGGGTGTCCGGGCGTTTTTGGCTCGAGAGAAACCAGTTTTTAGCGGACAATAATAAGTTTTGGATTACAGCAAAGGAGCTCATTATGGGCGTTACGGAAAATTTGAGGAAGCTTATAGCTAAACCGGGCATGATCTCTATGCCGGGTGTTTTTGATGCCGTGTCTGCTCGATTGGCTGAACATGCAGGATTTTCTGCGGCTTTTATGAGTGGCTTCATGGTCTCCGCTTCGCGCATTGGCCTGCCAGATACGGGGCTCATTTCTTACGCTGAAATGGCGGATCAAGGCCGTAACATCTGTGATTCCGTGTCTATCCCAATAGTCGGGGACGGTGATACGGGCTTTGGGAATTCAGTGAACGTTAAACGGACAGTTAAGGGATATGCGGCGGCCGGCTTTGCGTGCGTCATGATTGAGGATCAAGTGTCGCCAAAACGCTGTGGCCACACAAAAGGAAAGCAAATAATATCTCGCTCAGAAGCTCTTCAACGTATCCAAGCTGCAGTGGATGCTCGTGAGGAGGGTGCGGATATTTTAGTAATGGCTCGGACAGACGCTAACGCCACAAATGGGATTGAGGAGGCTGTTGGTCGCTGTCGGGAATTTCAGCGAATTGGCGCGGATATTACATTCCTTGAAGCTCCAAAAACTCTTGATGAGATGAAGCGTTATTGCAACGACGTAGAGGGCGCAAAAATGGCGAACATGGTTGAACAAGGAGAAACTCCTTTTCTTAGTCCTTCTGAACTAGAGAAAATTGGCTACAAAATTACAATCTGGCCCGCTGCTTTGATGTTGTCTGCTATAAACGGAATGAAGGCCGAGCTTATGCGCTTGCACAGCGGTATTGCCTCTGAAGATGGGAAGGCTACATTCCCGGAATTGCAAGATATTGTCGGTTTCCCGGCCTATTATGAGGCGGTAGAAAAATATGCGACAGAGTGAAACCTTAGGGCCCATTTTATTGATCTAAAGTTATGTTCCACCTAAAGTTCTTGTTATGGAGAATTTGGGGGAGGTCACTATGACAAATATTACTGCGATTTTGGCTAAGTTTGCGGCGGAGCTAAGCTATGAAAAATTGCCCGGGTCGGTGGTAGTGCGCACTAAGCTCCTAATCCTAGATGTGGCCGGTATTATTGTACGAGCACGGCATGATGCAGAGTCGACTGCAAGCTTAATTGCCGCGGTTAAGCGCCTTGGCCTCAACACCGGCAAATGCTCAGTTATGGGTGACTCGGCGGGCTATACCCCAACGGCTGCTGCTTTGGTTAACGGCTCACTCGCACACTCGTTAGATTTTGATGATACCCATGCAGCCGCATCTTTGCATTCCTCCGCACCTATCGTGCCTGCTGCTTTGGCGGCAGCGGAGATGACTGGGGCTTCGGGACGGGATGTTATTGCAGCTTGTGTCGCGGGCTATGAGGTTCAGATTCGGTTAGCTTTGGCACTGGGACCGGCCGATCATTATGATCGTGGTTATCATCCCACAGCAACATGTGGCGTTTTTGGAGCAGTCGTCGCAGCTGGTAAATTGCTAGGCATGAGTGCCGTCGAGATTCAAAGTGCATTTGGGATTGCCCTCTCGCAATCGGCTGGCTCCATGCAGTTTTTAGTTGATGGTTCTTGGACAAAGCGCAGCCATGTAGGACAAGCGGCGCAAAACGGGTTGATCTGCGCAGTAATGGCTGCGGAGGGCTTTAAAGGCCCAAAAGCAGCGTTTGAGGGAAAGTGGGGGTTTCTTCATTCGCATGCACCTAACTCCAATCCGAATGCGGCGGTTGCTGGACTTGGTGAGCGCTGGGAGACATTGAACCTTGCTGTCAAACCCTACCCGTCTTGCCGCTATAGTCATGCCCCTATGGATGGATTGATTCAGTTGAGAGAAACACACGACATTGAAATTGAAGACATTAAAGAGGTTGATGTTGGACTCGCGGAGACCGGTTGGAAGATCATAGGAGATCCTGCGGATGGTAAGCATAAACCAAAAACGGTTGTTGACGGTCAGTTCTCCATGCCGTTCTGCGCGGCTGTGGTTTTGCGTGAGGGTAAAATGAGCTGGGATGACTACGCAAAGCACCTTTCAGATGGGGAGACGTTGGCTCTTTGCGAGAGAGTGAGAGTATTTATTGATCCACGTGTGGAAGAATTATTTCCGAGCTATATGAGTGGAACGGTCCGGATATCCACAAGCTATGGTCAGTATGAGACCCTAATCAAAGTTCCACTCGGAGAGCCCGAGAATTTCATGGCTCAAGAGGCGTTTCAGGATAAATTTGATGGTTTGTGTGCGCCCTATCTTGGTGAGGAACAGTCAAGTAAGTTTGCTGATGCCTTATTGCATCTCGAAGAGGCCAACAGCTTGGCCTCGATTATGGCTTTGAGCCAACCTGTCTTAAACTGACGGTAAATCCTAATTTGCTGCGCAAAAAGCTAGGGTCTGCAGACATTGGGGCATAACGACTTTAAAACACAGTAACCAATGGGTTGGCCCCGATAGGATGTAATAGTAGTCAAAGGTGTGATAGGAAAAAAAATTTTGGAACTTGGCTATGATGGTAGCAGTCGAAAAACGACTCTATTCTCTTAATGTTATAGATATCGTTTACATGCTTTTGAAAAATTTAGTGAGACCTTCCCGTAGTCTGGGCATTTCAGATTACAGATGTGGCGCTATTAAAAATGTATTTTAGGTTAAATTTCATGGCAATAAACCAAGTATTGGCGATAATGGAAAGTGATGGATAAATCATGAGAGTTGAGAGGCTTGAGGTAGTTGTACTTCGTGCTCCTGAAACGGGGCGCCCGTACTGGGTGAGTAACTTTATCGTGCCCAGCGCTAATGAGATACTTATTCGCTTAAAAACGGATGACGGTATTGAGGGTTTTGGTTTAGCGACAAGTTACACTGATGTGGCCCCTCTTTTAAGCCTGTTTAAGAGCGGATTTGAAAATATAATTCTTGGCGCAGACCCACTTGCACCGGAAAAGCTATACAAAAAAATCTTCGGTTTAACCTCGCAACGTATTGCTTATGAGCGTGGTTGGGCACGTGAGGCATTGATTCGAATTTCCTCGGCAGTTGATCTAGCGTGTTGGGACATAATGGGGAAAGCGGCAGGTTTGCCACTTTATAAAATATTCGGTGGTTATCGCGACAAGGTACCTTACTACGTGACCTGCGCTTACTACCGTGACGGAAAAGACCTAGGTGAGCTTCGGGAGGAAATAGAATTGTTAAGTGACCAAGGCCACACTGGTTTTAAGGCTAAGGTTGGCGGTATGGCATTGACAGACGACATGGCGCGTCTTGAAGTTGTAAGGCGTGTTATCGGTGACGATAGAGAGCTGATGGTTGATGTAAATCGAGCTTGGGATTTGGCCACCGCGACAGAAGCTGTGGAGGCCCTTCTACCTCTCAAGCCTCTCTGGCTGGAAGAACCTCTTCAATGGGCGGATGATCGCCGTGAATTGAAACTACTTTCTCAGCGGACGCAAATTCCGCTATCTGCCGGAGAGAGTGAATTAACGAGTTATGGGTGTCGCTCGCTTCTCGAAGAGCAGGCTATTCAAATCTTACAATTCGACGTGACAATGTTTGGAGGGTTTACCGAAGGTCGAAAAATGGCAGCACTGTGCGAGCTGAACCATGTTCAGGTTACCCCCCATCACGACTGCTTTATTCACGCGCAATTGGTGGCATCTACGCCTGCTGGATGTTTTGTCGAAGCTTTTACTGATCCAGAACGCGATCCCCTACAAGCTGAACTATATGAAAATCCGCCAAAAATGAAAGACGGATGGTTGACGCTCAACGAGGCACCGGGAATTGGTTTAACTCTCTCCGAAGCCGCAATTAAAAAATTTGGTAGCCAAGTGATATAGGTTCGTAACAATTTAGTCTCTCCTCTTAACGGCTCTAATCATTGGCTTTTAAAAATAGGTCATGGTGGCGAGATAATTACAAATCGGTAAAGCCAATAAAAAGTTAGAGTTTGGCGAGATTAATAGCCGGTATCCCAATTATTCTGCACTGGTGTTACGAATGAAAATGTTTTGAAGAATTCTATCAGCCGAGTGACTTCTGCAAAATCTTAATTAAGCAACGTGTATGGATAATATCACTAGCTTCTTGAGGCTATTTTATGATGAACTTTTAGCCATATTTGGTAAGGGAGTTCCCGGCTCAACCAAAGGTTCGGCAACAACCTCGCCTTTATAAGATAACCCACCGCCTTTGAATTCTAATTTGGTTCCAATCTCTGAGCATGGCGTTTCCAGCAATGCCAATCCGATATTGGATCGACGGCGTGGCGAATGGCACACAGATCTTACCGTGCCGGCAATGTAACCATCTACCCGGGCGGTCCACGGATGCTCGTTGAAGCCTACGGGGTTGCCATTAAATATGATACCAACGAGTCTTCGCGTTGGGCCTTTCTCAGCGATATGGGCTAGCGCTTCCCTCCCAATAAAGTTATCGTCACGATCTAGATCCACGAAGCGACCAAGGCCAACTTCATAAGGTGAGCTGTCGGGATGGGTATCTGCGCCAAAAGATAACAATCCACTCTCGAGACGCTCAATATAATTTGGTGCACCGGGCCCGATATCAAAAGGGCGGCCCGCTTCTCGCACTATGTCCCAGAGCGCACCGCCTCTAGTCCCATCGCAGAGGTATAGCTCAAATCCACCTTGTTTAGACCAGCCTGATCTCGCAACCACAACTGGAATGCCCTCAAGTTCTGTTTTTTTGAAGCTAAAAAATTTCATGTCTCTAACCCAATCACCAAACATATTGGCTACGACGTCGACTGCCTTGGGACCTTGCACAGCTAACGGGCTAACATCGGGTTCCGATATACGGACGTTGAATCGTCCCTCGTTAGCTATAGCTCGGACCCAAAGCAGCATGTCGCTGTCAGCTATTGACAACCAGAACTGCGCCGGCTGAATGGGTAATATGACCGGGTCGTTCAATAGGCGACCTTCATGATCGCAAATGGGAACATAGCGACCTCTACCAACATCACAATTTTTCAAGTCACGGGCTGAAAGATATCTTGTGAGCTTCTCCGCATCCGGTCCCTCGATTTGAACTTGGCGTTGAGCTGCCACATCCCACATAGCAACGCCTTCCAGCAAGCGGTTGTATTCTGCCACGGTATCTCCATAAGACACCGGCATATACATCTGATTATAAATGGTCATGTGTGTGACCCCCTCAGCGACGGTGCGCTCGAAGAAGGGTGACTTCCGCTCCCGCGGGCCAACAGCTATTTGATAAGTCATGATAATTTTCAGTGCGTTATTAGGGGCTTCCCCCAAATTTTAAATGACCCCAATAGTATAAGCGAAACACAAATAAAGGTTGTTTCCGATCCGACTTATAGAATGTCATTTTCGACATGCGCCGTTTGAAAGGTCACTGATACAAGGAACTTTTCTTAATACAAAAAATGACCCTCTCAAATGCACAAGAATACCGGGACACAGAATATCATTTAAAAAAATTTGTATTCAAATAAAATATTGTTGGAATTGATGTGTTAAAAAAACGACTCAAAAAGTCAAATCTGAACGAGTTTTTCTTGTTATTTATGGCGTAAAAAAAGATTAAAGGCTCTATAAATCACCTATAAGCTTTCTGAGTTCACTCTGACCTGTTTAAATCACTCTCGTTTACTAGGGAGTTAGTATAATGGTGGCAGGGGCAAAAAAGGTGGGGGCTGGCAGGTACCGCGAGTCCTATGGTCGGTATTTAGAGGATTTTCAAGCGGGCGATATATACGAGCATCGACCCGGGCGCACAATTACGGAGAGCGACAATACGTGGTTCACGCTTTTAACAATGAACCAGCACCCAGTGCATTTTGATGCTGAGTATGCTAAGCAAAGCGAATTTGCTAGACCCTTGGTGAATTCTTGTTTGACCCTATCTATTGTCGCTGGCATGAGTGTTTCTGATGTAAGTCAGAAGGCGATCGCAAATTTGGGTTGGACGGACATCTCAATGCCGTCGCCCGTCTTCATTGGCGATACGCTCTATGCAGAGTCAGAGGTTCTGGAAAAGCGAGTTTCTGTGTCTCGGCCAACGCAAGGTATCGTCACCATCTACACGCGCGCAAAGAAGCAAGACGGAATTCAGGTTATGACATTCAAGCGCGTCATACTGGTGCCGAAACGGGGTCACGCCGTTGATGATAAGATTAACTACTGATAGCTCTTGTCATGTAGGAACTAGTCATTAAGCTGAACATCTGCGGCCAGAGTAAGTCTGGGGCTTCCCGATTCTTGGGCTAGCAACCAAGGTTCCCCTCGCTTACTCTATCCATCAATTGAAAATTTTGCAGGAGGGGGTGCGCTTTGAGCGTCGAGGAGCATTTAATTTTAGGTTCAATTGATCAATTTCTTGAGCGGGACGTTCGTCCGCATGTTAAAAAATTGGAGCATGCAGATGAATACCCTGCTGACATTGCAGATAAGATGGCAGAAATAGGGTTGTTTGGAGCAACCATTTCACCCGATTATGGGGGCTTGGGATTAAGTGCAAGCACTTACGTAAAAATTGTTGAGCGGGTATCGGCCGTGTGGATGTCCGTCTCGGGCATTTTCAATTCTCACTTAATCATGTGTGCCGCCGTTGAGAGATTTGGTTCGGAAGAGATGAAATCTAAATATCTGCCTAAGTTTGCCGCAGGTGAAATGAGGGGTGGGATAGCATTGACGGAGTCTGATTGTGGTACGGATCTTCAATCGGTCCGCACCCGAGCTAATCTTGAAGGGAATACATATCTGATCAATGGTTCTAAAATGTGGATTACTAATTCAATCCGAGGTAACGTTCTCGCGATTCTGGCTAAGACTGATCCGGAGGCAGAGCCACGGTATAAGGGCATGAGTCTTTTTCTCGTAGAAAAAGAAATGGGCTACACCACCACAAAACTCAGCAAACTTGGGTACAGGGGAATTGATACGGGGGAGGTCCGTTTGGATGGTGTGCGCGTACCGATCGCTAACCTAATTGGTGCCGAAGAGGGGCGAGGCTTGCAACAAATATTGGCAGGCTTGGAACTAGGTCGGATTAATGTTGCTGCACGGGGTGTTGGAGTGGCTCGTGCTGCTTTGGATGACTCTGTTCTTTATGCCCAGTCTCGTCGTACCTTTGGGAAACCAATTGCGGAGCATCAGTCAATCCAAATTAAGCTGGCCGACATGGTAACGCGGGTTGAGGGTGCTCGTTTGTTGGTGGATCAAGCAGCTCGTGTTTATGATCAAGGTCAACGCTGCGATATGGAGGCCGGGATAGCAAAATTATTTGCTACTGAAGCCGCAATGGAAAATGCTGCCGAGGCCATGCGTATTCACGGTGCATATGGTTACTCACCAGAATACGATATTGAGCGTTACTATCGCGATGCCCCACTTCTCTGTATCGGTGAGGGGACTAATGAATTGCAACGTCTTATAATTGCGCGGCAGCTAGTCGAGAGAAACCCCTTGTGAGTTATCATGCCGCTCCCATTGAGTAGTGTGCGTGTCCTTGCAGTTGAGCAATATGGTGCAGGTCCCTTTGGAACTCAGTTTCTTGCCGATCAGGGTGCGGAGGTTATTAAGATTGAAAACCCCAACACGGGGGGTGATTTTGCTCGGGACGTCGGGCCGTTCTTTTTTACGGAAGACGATTCGGAATTTTTCCACGCCTATAACCGCAATAAATTAAGCATGAGTCTCGATATTTCAAAACCAGGTGGCCTTGCGGTCTTTCATGATTTGGTCAAAACAGCAGATGCTGTTGCGTCGAACCTACGCGGGGACGTTCCAGAAAAGTTAGGTTTAACGTACAAGGACTTAAAGAACTACAACCCACATGTCGTTTGTGCCCATTTATCGGCGTATGGGCGAAAAGGTCCACGGGCAGCCTGGCCGGGATTTGATTATCTCATGCAAGCGGAAGCGGGATACTTTTCGTTGACTGGGGAGCCCGGTGGCCCGCCGACCCGCATGGGGCTATCGGTTGTTGATCAAATGACGGGCTTGGCTTTAGCTTACGCTGTCTTAACGGGGGTCGTTGGAGCGCGGGTTTCGGGAGAGGGGCAGGATTTGGACATAAGTCTTTTTGATGTGGCATTGTGCAATCTCGCCTATCCGGCGATTTGGTATCTCAATGAAGGCCACGTTCTAGAGCGCGAACCGCGTTCTGGTCACCCATCGTTGACACCGTGCGCGTTATTTACCACGAAAGATGGGTGGATATATATAATGTGCAATAAAGAAAAATTTTGGCCTGCTCTGTGTGAGGCATTAGGGCATTGGGAATGGGTGGAGGATCCGCGCTTTAAAACTTTTAAAAAACGCTTAAAAAACCGAGCAATCATTGAAAACATGTTGGATGAAGCGTTAAAGGCGAAGAAAACGGAAGATTGGCTGAAGGTTTTTGCAGGCCGCGTACCATCAGCCCCACTGCACAATATCAAGTCGGCTTTGGATAATCCTTTTGTCACTGAAAGCGGGCGTATTAAAGAAATAAATCTTGAAGGCTATGGAACATACAGATCATTAGACACACCTATTAAAACAGATCACGTAACTCCATCCAAACCGGCTCCCAAGCTCGGCCAGCATACAAATCATTTGCTTCGTAGTTTGGGGTATGATGAGAAAAAAATATCAGAACTTCGAAAAGTCAAGGCGATATAGAGCGCACAATTTGCAGCTGAGGACGGAAGACTAAAAATAAGCACAAAGATATTAAGCTTGCTTATATTAAGTGTAGCATATAAATCTTTGTGTCCTACCCAAACTAACTTCGTCGTTAAACTTCTAATTTTTATCTCTGATCATTAAGGGTAACGGTTGAGCTATGAAGGATCGGCACGCTGAGAGCCTAGGCTTCCTGTTAAATGATCTATCGCAGATTATGCGTAAAAGATTTGATAGGCGCGCGCGTGAACTAGAATTAACCCGCGCTCAATGGCGGGTTTTATCAAGATTACGTTATCGCCCAGGGATTAATCAAACAACGTTAGCGGAATTACTTGAAGTGGAGCCCATAACTCTTGCACGACATATTGACCGACTTGAAGAAAAAGCTTGGGTTTACAGACGAAGTGACCCTAGTGACCGCCGTGCTTGGCGACTTTTCCTTAATGACAGTGTCCAGCCCGTATTAGACGAAATGCAGAAGATTTCGGAGTGGAACCAAGATGCTGCTCTTCGTTATTTCAATGGCACAGAGCGTGAAGTGTTGTTTACGCACCTACAGCGTATAAAAGAAAATTTACTTAAAGCAGAAGCAGCTGATGAAGAGGCTTAGAAATAGTCCTGTGTTGGAAGACAATTGTCAGCCGGGGGGACGACTATGGCGGATCTAACCATTAAAGAAAATATTTTGTCTGATGGACCACTAGGCACTGAAACGAATACGTCTGCGGCGATTGATCAGACTTCAAAGCCGTTCCTGTCTAAGCGGCGCAGATGGGTGCGCTTGATTATAGTGTTTTTCTTTTCGGTAATAGGGCCTGCTGCTATTGGTGTTGGGGGGCTTTTCCTATACGCCACTGGTGGTCGTTTTGTTTCAACTGAAAATGCACACATAAAAGCCGATAAGATTGCTATTAGCGCTGACATATCTGGGCGTGTATCTGTGGTTAATGTGAGAGAGCACCAGTTGGTCACAAAAGGGACGCTTTTGTTTAAGCTTGACCCGGAACCTTTTAGGATTGCATTAGCACAAAGTGACGCCCATGTCGCCGCAGCGCGTCAAAACATTGTTGCCTTGAAGGCTAGATACCTTCAAACGGTTGCTGAACGCCGGGAGGTTGAGGGGGATGTGATTTTCTTTAAACGGCGAGTTGAAAGGCAGAGAAAATTACATGGAAAAGGCTTTGTCTCCCAAAGCAAGCTTGATGATGCAGAGCAGACCCTACGCGCAGCCAAGGATAGGTTTTCTGCTATCAGTCAGAGTCTTGCCAGCGTTAGGGCACGTTTGGCTGGCAACATAAATATAAATTCTGATGCTCACCCACAGGTGAGGGCGGCATTGTCTATTCGCGATTCTAAGGCTCTTAATTTGCGACGCACGGAAGTTTATGCTCCTACTGATGGAGTAATTACCAACTTTGGTTTGGAGACTGGCGAATATATAGAGGAGGGAGAGCCAATATTTAGCCTTGTGAGGACTGGTGCTTTTTGGGTCACTGCGAATTATAAGGAGACCGACTTAACGTATGTCCGCGTTGGGCAAAGAGCGACGCTGAAGGTTGATGCTTATCCCGATGTGCAGTATAACGCGCGAGTTACATCTATCGCTCCAGCCACAGGGTCAGAATTTGCGCTGTTACCGCCGCAAAACGCTTCTGGTAATTGGGTCAAAGTTGTACAACGTCTACCTGTGCTCCTTGAGCTGAGCAACACTTATGGTGGGCCGCCTCTTCGCGCTGGCATGAGTGTAGCGGTGGAGGTCGATACTAAGCACAAACGTAAGGTTCCTAGCTTTCTCTCTGAGGCCATCTCTTGGCTAAGTCCTCGTTATTGAGGGACTCAAGGAATGCATTGCTCCGTTAGTGACGTGCGACCAACCGGGTTGAGAAAAGCTCTCATTACAGCCACCTTGTGCACGGGACCGGTAATGCAAGTTCTAGATAGTACGGTCGTAGCGGTCGCTTTAAACCATATGCAGGGTAGTTTGTCTGCCGCACAAGATCAAATGGCGTGGGTTTTGACTTCGTATTTGATTGCTGTTGCTGTCGCGACACCTTTCTGGGGCGCTATGACAGAAAAGTTCAGTCGCAAAGCGCTCTTTAATTTCTGTATCGCACTGTTCACGATGACATCACTGTTATGTGGGCAAGCTGATAGCCTTACTGAATTAGTGATTTTTCGGGTGGTTCAAGGAGTATTCGGGGCCGCTCTTATTCCTCTGTCTCAAGCCGCGTTGATGGATATCTACGAGTCTAAAGATTATGGCATCGCTATGGCTTGGTGGGGGGTTGGGTTGATGTTCGGACCAGTTTTAGGTCCAACTGTGGGTGGCTATGTAACAGAATGGTATACATGGCGTTGGGGATTCTTTATTAATGTACCTCTAGGGCTCGTTTCCTTTTTGGCAGTATGGGCTTTCGTCCCTCGCACCACAGCTCGAAAGCGGCGTAACTTTAATTACATGGGATATGTCGTTTTGGCAATTGGGCTAGGTTGTCTGCAATTTGTATTGGACCGTGGACAGCGTTATGAATGGCTAGATTCGCATTTAATCGCAAGTCTGCTCTGCCTTGCGGGTGCATCATTCTGGTTGTTTATCGTCAATTCAACGACATCAGAAAATCCATTTTTTGATCCTATAATTTTGAGAAATACTAATTTTGTCATCGGGCTATTTTTGCGGGCTGTTTTTGGAATTTTATTGTTTGGGCCATTAATTTTAATACCACCATACCTGCAAAAAATTGGAGGTTACTCTATTGTGGATGCAGGCCTGCTTCTAGCTCCGCGAGGTTTGGCAACGATGGTGTCTGCTTTGCTTGTAGGGAAACTAGTTCGGCACGTCGACCCACGCGCGATTATAATAATTGGAGCAGGCATGGCGGGATACTCGTCATGGGAAATATCTTTATTGCCGGGAAATGCCCCTGCTGTTCTAATAATTAATTATATTCTTATCCAAGGAGTGGGGACCGCATGCTTTTTCATTCCTTTAAATGCTCTGGCTTTTGCAAACATAGGCGCAGATCAACGCGATCAGGGGACGGCGTTTTTTGCACTCACTGGTAATATAGGTCGCTCGATTGGTATCGCGATTTTGTCGAGTTACCTAGTCTATGGAACACAGGTAAACAAATCGCGGCTAGTAGAGCACGCAACGCCAATGAACGACCTATTGAGCCATTTACCCCACCCTGATTTATGGGCTCTTGATACCTTGATAGGATTGGCGCGGTTAAATTCTATGATCGTTTACCAAGCGGAAATTCTGGCATACTCCATGGATTTCCAACTCTTAGCAGCCTTGATGTTCGCTTGTATTCCCTTGGTGATGATGATGCGGGTTGGAGGGAAGGATAAATCCCCTCAATCAAAATGAGAGTTAGCCGTTACAAAGTATGGAAGAGACCAGAACGATACTTTAAAAATAGTAGAAAAATAGGAGTAATAATGAAACTGCTTATTCTGCCGGGTGATGGCATCGGTCCAGAAATTACCCGGGCGACGGCTGAAGTCCTGCAATCTTTGAATTCCCGGTTTGTCCTTGGGTTCGAGATGGTAGAGCGTGACATTGGACAAAAGGCTTATGAAATGTGCGGTCAGACTATGCCCGAGGAGATTTTTGATGAAATCTGGGATGCGGATGCAACAATTTTAGGACCTGTTGATAGCTACGCCTATCCGCCTGAGTCAGAGGGCGGCGTCAATCCCTCAAAGGCAGTTCGCTTAAAATTCGATCTTTTCGCCAACCTTCGACCTAGTAAAGTGCGGCCGGGGGTTCCGGCTATGATTAAAAATATGGATTTGGTAGTTGTGCGGGAAAATACCGAGGGTTTTTATTCGGATCGCAACATGCATATGGGAAATGCTGAGTTTATGCCGACCCCAGAAGTGGCCCTTTCGATTCGAAAAATTACTCGGGAGGGCTCCCGAAGAATTGCGCAGGTTGCGTTTGAAAAGGCCCGAGAGCGGCGCAAAAAAGTAACGGTTGTTCACAAAGCCAATGTTTTAAAAGTCACCGATGGACTTTTCCTGAAGGAAGTTAAAGTGGTTGGAGAGCATTTTCCGGATGTGGAACTGGAGGAGGTTATTGTTGATGCTATGGCTGCGCTTCTAATTCGAAGGCCTGAGAGTTTCGATGTCATTCTTACAACAAATATGTACGGTGATATCCTCTCTGATGAGGCAGCCGAATTGTCCGGTGGTTTGGGCTTTGGCCCATCTATTAATGTTGGTGAAAATATTGCCATATCCCAAGCGGCACACGGTTCGGCTCCTGATATTGCAGGGCATGACTCAGCCAACCCCACAGCGCACATGCTCTCAGCCCAAATGCTCCTGCAATGGATTGCAATGCGGCGGGAAGACAATCAATTAGGAAACGCGGCGATGGTAATGGAGCAAGCTATTAATAGTGCGTTAAGAAATCCTGATACCCAAACGCAAGATGTTAATGGCCCCTTAGGGACAAGAGCGTTTGGGACTGTTGTGGCTGAAATTATCAAGAATTCAAATTTATAAGGGAAAAGCATGGCTGTACAAAGAGGTTGGAGCTCTCTGCAAGCACCCAGGCTGATTAATATACCACATCGCATTCTCAATGCGATGCATCGACCAGCTGTGGAGTTCAAGGGACCAGATGTTAAAGGCTTCTGCAAAGCACTGTCTATTGATTTTAAAAATATCTATAAGACTAAAATTAATCATCCTTTTATATATGCCGCCAATGGGCATGGAGTCTGGAAATCTGCTATAACGAATATATTAGCGCCGGGGGCCAAGGTTTTAATACCTGAAACAGGACGATTTGCATTGAGCTGGCTTTATATGGCGGAAATGTGAGGATCTAATGTGAGGTGCTACTAAATAATTGGCACTACGCAGTCCGGCCGTCTGATATTGCCAAACGGCTTGCGGTTGATAAAAATCATGAGACTAAGGCTGTACTTCTTGTCCATACGGATACGGCGACGGGGACCACGTCAGGTATTGAGGGTGTTCCCGCCGCTTTTAATGAAGTGGGACACCCCGCACTTCTGTTGGTCGACACTGTTACCTCCTTGATGACTGGTGATTTCCGCATGGATGAGTGGGGTGTTGATGTTGCTGTTTCGGCAAGCCAAAAAGGTTTGATGCTGCCGCCAGGTTTGGGGTTTTGCGTAGCTAATGAGAAAGCAATTGACTTGGCGAAAAACAATAAAATCATGCCCAAGAGTTATTGGGATTGGATTGACAGGATGACTACAAACGAGATCTATAGGGTGTTTTGTGTATCTGCACCAAAACATTTTTTGTCCGGTCTGCGTGAATCTATAGATCCGATAAAAGAGGAGGGCGTTGATAATGTATTTTCACGCCATAAAAAATTAGCGCGCGCGATCCATGCCGCTATTAACAAATGGTCTGAAGCCGGTGCGCTAGGATTATTTGCGATTCGCCCGGATGAGCGTGCTAACTCAGTTTCGACTGTATTCTTGGAGAATCCTCGTGACCCAAAGAAGGTGTACGATATTTGTCGTGATCAATTTAACGTGATCTTGGGGAATGGTCTTGGTCAAATTGGAGCGTGATCGTCTCGCATTGGCCACATGGGAGACTTAAATGAGGCCTTGGTGTTGGGCACGTTAGGGAGTATCGAAGCCAGTTTGGAGTTAGCAAATATTCCCTACACATTCGGAGGCGTCGAAGCAGCGATAGCATCTTTTATTGGAGCCTGAGCGCGTTTAAAATTTCACGATAGTTTTTTGGCGTTTTCCCGTCGAGAGCCTCTTTTATTTTTTGATCAGCCAGCCAAGCAATACGCTTGGCCGCTCCTTCCGCCATAAACGGTTCAATTTTCAGGGCACGCAGTGTTTTAGCAACCTCCTCCATTTCTTGGGCACGCCGTGTCCCATGGGTGACTGTGCGTTCCATAAAATATGACGCGAGCTTGTCCCAACCAATTTCTGGATAACTGTGCGTGATAGAATCCAAAACTTTCTCTGCGACGCCATAGTGATCAGCCGCCACTACGCACTCTTGTAGTAAAGCTTCCAATCCCTTGAAAATGATGGATCGAAACATCTTAGTTGCCGACGCTTTACCGAATTCGGGGCCCATGTCTTCGAGGATCATACCATAGGGTGCCATGCGTTTTATGATGTCGGGCGCGTTCGGACCCGAGAGGATCATGGGCGCTGCTTGGCGCTTTGGATAGATAGGCGACATTATTGAAGCTTCAATAAAAAAAGCTCCAGACCTCATTACTAGACTTCCTATTTCAGCTTTGGTCTCTGGTGACACGGAATTGACATCAAGATATATTTGCCCGGCCCTTAAATGCGGGCTCACCGCTCTGGCGACTGTGACAGCTTCAGTGCAGGTGACTGTTGAGATTATAATTTCCCGGCCTATAACGGCATTTTTGTAATTACTTGCCAGATGTACTTTGACATCTCGTGCTTTCGCTTCAAGCTCAATAACGTTATCAAAGTTATTTTGCAGGATGTCATATGCTACGATGTCATCTATGCCCGCGTCTATTAATCCACTTGCGAGTGCGGTTCCGGCTTCACCGAACCCTAAAAAGGTAAGTTTTGGGGGTATGATCACGGATTAGCGTCGTTTGAAATGTGGTTTGCGTTTCTCCATAAACGCTTCTCGCCCCTCCTTGTAGTCTTCACTGGAAAAGCAATCATCAACTACTTTTCGACAAAGTGCATAATCGGGACCGGTTTTACTGACTAATTCTTGAATGACGGTTTTCGCGGCGTGAATTGTTAAGGGCGCATTCTCTGCAATGCACTTGGAATAATGATCAACATGTGCGTCTAACAGCGCGCGGGGCACAACCCGATTTATTAGACCCATGGCCATGGCCTCAGTTGCCGTAAACTGGCGTGCGGTAAAAAAAATCTCTTTTGCTGTCGAGGGCCCTACCACATCGACAAGCCGAGTAAGGCCATCATGACCATAACCAAGGCCTAGTTTTGCTGCTGGCACTGCATATGATGACACATCATTAGCGATACGCAAATCACAACAGAGGGCAAGACCAAGACCTCCGCCAATACAAAAACCCTCAATTTTGGCAATGGTAGGTTTTTGAATTTCACTCAAAGATTGCGACGCTTTAGATACGGCTTCGTTGTAGATTTCGGTAGCTTCATCATTCGATCGGTTATTCTCAAATTGGGAAATATCCGCGCCGGCGCAAAACGCTTTGCCGCCATTACCCGAGATCACCACGACATGAACGTCGTTGTCAGCCATAAAGCTGTCCAGAACTATGGGAAGATCGCGCCACATTTCAAAAGTCATGGCATTGCGTTTTGACTGATTGTCGAGTTTTATTGAACCAACGTGGTTTTTTTTACTAACAATCAAGTGATTCGTGATGTCCGCCATGAATTCTCCTCTCTCATGTAATTTTATATCTGGTACCGATTTATTCAGCTGTATTGTTGCTCCAGCGGCCTTGCTAGGCAATGACAAAGGTAGCATTGTGCTAATTTGAAAAATGTGTCCAGGAAATTGTTATTTTGATAGCTGCAATTGAGGAAATAACTGGTGTAAAATGGCGGGCTCAAGGGCCGGCATTTCTCATTGCAATGGGTCACGGTGCGACACACTGGATTTTAGCAACTGTCTACGTTGTATTGCCGTTCATTCGAGATGATCTGGGCTTGAGCTACACTGAAGCTGGCAGTGTGATTACCATCCTTCATGCATCTTCTCTTAGTGCTAACATAGGAAGTGGAGCTGTCGTAGATATCACAGGAAAGCGTGTTCTCACGCAGGTTTCCTCGCTTTTGATCGGGGCTTTGGCTTTGACACTTGTCGGCCTGGCAGAGACTATTTGGTTGCTTGGGGCTATGCTTGTGCTCATAGGATTGACCAACAACCTATGGCATCCAGCAGCTATTGCTTTTCTATCCCGTACCTATCCGGAAAATCGTGGTTATGCATTATCCATTCATACATTAGGGGCAAGTTTTGGAGACACATTGGCACCTTTAAGCGCTGGTAGCTTGCTGGCTTGGTTCTCTTGGCAAGGTGCCGCATCAATCAATGCTTTGCCTGTCTTCGCGGTGGCGCTCGTTTTGACGGTAATGCTTGGCCGGCATGAAAGAAGAGAAAATGTTCGCCTGAGTGACTCACACAGCAGACGGATGAGTTTTGCAGATTATCTCTCGGGTCTCGGTGGGTTGTTCAAGGATAGAATGATGATAGGTCTTTGCATTATGGCTGGTTTCCGCTCTATGTGCCAGAACGGTTTGCTCCTTTACATTCCTATGCTCTTGAAAAATAATTTTGAGTTTGGGCCCATCTTACTGGGTGTGGCCATCACTGCCATGCAAGTTGGCGGTATTATGGGGGGCCCAATCGCAGGCACCCTTTCAGACCGCCTTGGCCGAAGGTCGGTTGTACTTGGCGGATTGGCCATTACTAGCCTGCTTGTAGTGGGTATAACGGAAATCGATGGCGCCGCGATATTGATTGTTTTACTTGCACTACTTGGTTGTTCGCTTTTTGCTGTTCGCCCAGTTATTCATAGTTGGGCTATGGATTTAACTCCGGGGGCTATGCAGGGCAGTGCAGTTAGTTTGTTGTTCGGAACGCAGTCTTTATTTTCAATGGTTGTGCCGATCGGGGGAGGGGTAATCGCAGATCAATGGGGCGTCCCTTTTGTTTTTTTCGGTTTAGCAGCCGCCATGTTTATAGCTACAGTTTTCACTTTCAAGTTACCTGATAACCGTCAAGACGTATTGGATAGCTAACTCATATTTTTAATCATAGTGATTGTATCTTGGGTCAAGTCGCTGTCAGCATTTGAATATTCGGACAGGATGGTAAAGTGATTAAGGCCAGTTGGTTCTATGTATGTGCAGGTTGAACTATCTTTATTCCATGCGTTTACCAACCCGCGGGATTGATGTCTAAAGGCTTCGCTCTCACTCCCACCAGCAGCAACCACAAGGGGAATGGATGCTTTATTTTTAAAATTTAACGGGCTGTATTCCGCAACATCCCTATCCGTTAAGCCAATCACCTCTTGGATATAAGTGTGGCGTACGGGACTGAGGTCATAAATACCGGATAAAGCACAACCGCCTTTTAGCATATCTTGGGGGCAATCAAATCTCGACCAATCTGTCGACGCTAAGATGGCTGTTAAATGCCCCCCTGCCGAGTGGCCCGAGATAAAAATTTTCGATGAATCAAGGTTGTATATGTCCGCGTGCCGATGAATAAATATTGCTGCAGACTGGCATTGTGTAACGATATCGCTCATAGTTACTTTCGGCATCAAGTCGTACTCGATGAGAGCGAATGCTATTCCAGCGTCAGCGAAAGCAGGTGCGATGAAGGTTTGGTCAGATTTCTCTCTGCTCATCCAATATCCGCCATGAATATAAATCATTACTGGGTGTGGTCCTTTGCCTTCAGGCAAAATGATGTCGATCAATTCACGCGGGGAAGGTCCGTAGACAACATCTTTATGGAATTTATAGTCGTCGAAGACTTTGGCAGATAATGGAGCCCAATTTTTGTAGAGCTGAACATGGTTCGGTACTAGGGCACGATTGTTGTATTGAGCATCTAGGTTGGCGCGATCATCAAATGCAGGATGATGAGGCATATCGTATACCATGGATTTTTCTCCTTATGTCAGTGGGGTCATAACATGAGTGCGATATGCTTCTCTCTCCTGTAATCGGTCAAACCAAGCATAAAGATGCGGCAAATTAGGTCGCTCTAATTCCATCGTGTACCAACGGTAAACGGAGCATCCAACTGGTATATCGCCTATACTTATTAAATCCCCGCAAACAAACTTTTTATCTGAAAGATGATTATCCAGCATGGTCCAATATTTGACGGCTGTGCGGGTTGCTGCGTGTACTTCAGCCATGTCGCGATTGGAACCTAACGTGCGAATAAGATTTCTAAAGATTACGGTCATAGGCGCGTGCATTGCTGTCACGTACCAGTCCATCCATTGACTGGCTTGCGCCCTTTCTGCCGGTGAAGAGAGTAACCAATCCCCTTTGCCAAACTTTTCACTCACGTAACGAACTATAGTGTTTGACTCCCATACAGTAAAATCGCCATCCTCAAGTGTTGGAATAAGCCCTGTTGGGTTTTTCTGCAGATACTCAGGTGTTTCGTTCCCACCAAATTCCATACCGACGTCACTGCGTTTGAATGGAATGCCAATCTCAGTTATGCACCATACTACTTTTTGAACATTGATGGAGTTCGCTCTGCCAAGCACATGTACCATATGGAAATCTCTCTATTGAACGGCTGTATTCCCTCAGAAAACAGTTTACCGTGATAATGATGTGACACTCGATCTATTCACCGCTCTTACGATCAGACTTTCAAAAATGAAAGGAATAGAAATAGAAAAAGATATAATGGGTGTGTCAATGAATATGTCATTGTTAAATATGTTTTCGCGAAACACCATTACTACACTCTTCTGTCCGAGAATATGGCTGAAAACGATAAAAGCTCATAATTTATTATTGTGTGTATAAGATTAAGTCTTGACGCGGATAGATATATATCGAGCCATCCCAACGTTTTATAATTAATGCTTCGATAAGAAAAATTTTAGGATTAGTTTTAAATACGGAGCAGTCACCAAACGTTTGCCGTTATGTGCTAGTGTTTTTTTTACAATTACTATTTTATCCTAGCTTAACCGAATTTATGCAGAATATTTACAGTTTTAAAACTAAGATTTTTGACCCATTCTAGGCGAGAAGAAATGGGGACACTAAACTTTTAGTCATCGCAGGGCATACGGGCGGAAGCGGATCAACTCAGCGGGGCGGGAACGACGTTTCAACCCAAATGCCCTTAAAATCCTCATCATGTCTCGAAATAATTTCAATACTAGACACCCCATCTATTTCTCACTAATTTTTATAGTAAGTAAAAAAGTAAGCGTTGTAAACAACATATGCCAAGTATTCATACCTACAGCGCAATATATAGCGAGATATAGATAACCTTTTGCTGTCTTTGTTAAGTAAGGTTAAGGTCAAGGGGCCGATAGGATACACAAGTTAGGAATAGCGATAATGGTGAAACGGCTGGCATATTTTGATCAATGGATGGATTCCAGCGGTGTTTCACGTGCCGAGGCTTTGGATGGTGTTGAGGCCATTCGTATGGATCAGTCGGAAGATGAGGCGAAAAATTGGGAAATTTTAGCCAGTTCGCATGGCTATCAGTTGCGGCCAAGCACTGAAACAGAGCAGCGCTATTGGCCTAGTCGTACTTTTATTGATGCATGCCCGAATCTCTTGGCGATATCATCAGCAGGCTCGGGATACGATATCGTTGATGTCGATGCTTGTACAGAGCGGGGCATTCTTGTTTGTTCGCAGTCCGGTTCAAATGCGGACTCAGTTGCTCAACATGTTTTTGGAATGGCTTTAGTGCTGTGCAAACAAATTATCCAATCTGATCGCGCGATTCGACGTGAAGGTCGCGATTGGACCCGTTGGAACTATAGGGGCCATGAGTTGACGGGACGTACTATTGGGATTGTTGGTTTGGGTAATGTGGGAACTCAAGTCGCGGCAATTTCCAAAATTTTTAATATGCAAGCCGTAGCCTATGACCCATATGTCTCTGACGATGATTTTCGTGAGCGTGGTGTGATACGCGAACCCAGCTTGGAAACATTATTTTCCGATTCTGATTTAGTCTCTATTAATTGCCCCTTAACTGATGAGACTCGTGGCATGGTTGGGACGGAACTTTACGATAAAATGAAACCAAACAGTATATTTATTACTACGGCGCGAGGCTTTATCCACGATGAGAAGGCGTTGGTCGTAGCTTTATCTGAAGGCAAAATTGGCGCGGCAGGTTGTGATGTCTTTGAAGAGGAGCCGCCCAACCATAGTCATCCTCTGCTGAATTTTGATAATGTCATCGTCTCACCCCATAATGCAGGTGTGACTTCGGACTGTAATGAAAACATGACTACTTACGCTCTTCAGCAATGGACAGAGATCTTTGGGGGGCACTATCCATCGCGGTTGCGTAATCCTACAGCGTGGCCTCTTTATTGCCAACGCTTTGAAAAAATGTTTGGTGTAGCGCCCACTCGTAGTGAGTGAGCGGGCATGTGCTACTGATGATAAACCTCTTATAATAATTTGTTGAGCTAGGGCCCCCGCACAGCTACCAGCTCGATAATTCAGTAGCGGGCAACTATGGTTCCTTTGCATAACTTTAGCGCGGTGTTATGAGAGGAGAGTGCAAACCTCCGATATGAAAGTGGTATAAACTGGTGCTTAGTCAACATCGAGCATTTTGATAATTTCTTCAGCGATGGCAAGCGAGGATGTTAGGCCGGGGCTCTCGATGCCGTAGAGATTAACCATTCCTTTTACACCGTGTAAATCTGGTCCTTGGATCACAAAGTCAGATCCGTATTTACTGCTTTTGGGCCCGGATAATTTAGGTCTGATCCCTGCGTAACCCGGTTGCAGTGCGTCGTCCTCTAGATCTGGCCAATAGCGCCGAATATCAGTGTAGAATTTTTTACGACGCTCAGGATCAACCGTATATTCCACATTAGTAACCCATTCCACGTCGGGGCCAAACTTTACTTGTCCCCCGAGGTCTATACTTGAATGAGTCCCGAGACCGCCAGGGACAGGAACGGGATAAACGAGGTGATTGAACGGGTTTTTACCTGTAAGCGTAAAATAATTTCCACGGGCAAAATAAAGTGGCGGAATACTCGCGGGAGGTACACCTAAAATACTTTGAGATAAGTCCTGAGCTCCGAGGCCCGCTGCATTAATAAGGATGTCACAAGATAGAGTGGTGGGTGTCTCACCGCCAGTTTCAATAACTATGCCTCGATTTGTGACTTCTCCCGATTTAACTGGTGAAAAAAAAGCAATCATGCCGCCATTGGCTTCTAATTTGCCTTGCAGGGATAGCATGTAACTGTGTGAATTAAAGATGCCTGTTGATGGTGAGAACCATGCCGCGACTGCCCTCACATTAGGTTCCAGGTTTTTAAGTCGCGCGCCCTCAACCCACTCGAGGTCCTGTACACCATTGGCACGAGCTCGCTTGCCGATTTCTTGCAATGATGGAATTTCCCCCTCGGTAGTTGCCACAATCATTTTACCAATACGCTGATATTCAACAGCATTTTTTTTGCAGAAGTCATAAAGCAAATCTTTGCCTCTAACACACAGTTGCGCTTTAAGGCTGTTTTTTGGGTAGTAAATTCCGGCATGGATGACCTCGGAGTTGCGGGAAGAAATGCCGGTGCCAATTCCGGCAGATTTTTCAAGCAGAACTACTTCTCGACCCGACTGAGCCAAACGCTGGGCAGCAGCCAGACCAACACACCCCGCGCCTACAACTATGCATTCAACTTGATTAACCATGAGAGTAAGGATGGAATACTAAAGAGTAACTGTCTACACAAGATCGCAGTTTATTGCGCTACAGACAAGTTTCTGAACTCTAAAGTCCTGTTGATATTGCATTTGCCCTTGGGTTAATACGTCAAAAGGCTAATTATGTGTTTATGAGAATTACTGCAGTGAAAATATGAGACGCCTATTGAAAAGATATTTTTTTTCGAGGAGGGTAACTTTTATTTGCTTGCGAAAGATGGTTTAGGGATAAACTTGAGAGGGTCAATTTTTATTGTCCGCTTCGAGTTAGCGATCAATTTACCTTTAGCACGAAGATTAAGGAAGGTGTCATGAGTATCTGGGGTAAGGTTATTGGTGGGGTAGCAGGGTTTGCTCTAGGGGGTCCGATTGGCGGACTGCTTGGAGCGTTTGCAGGGCATTCCGTTGATAAAATGAAAGCTCGAGAACTTCACGCAGGGATAGCTGATCGGAGGCACAGAGGGAGGGAAGATTTCAACCAAGATGCTCGTCAAATTGCGTTTACAACTACAGTTATTGCTCTATCGGCCAAGATGGCCAAGATTGATGGTCATGTAAGTGCGGATGAAATCACCGTATTTAAAAATATCTTCCACATCCCCGCGGAGGAAACGGTCCAAGTGGGAAAAATTTGGGCCCAAGCAAAAAATGAGGCGATGGGTTATGAGACCTACGCTGAGCAAATAGCCTATTTGTTTGGTGACGAGCCGGCGGTGATGGAAGAGATTCTTGGTGCGCTAATGCATATAGCTAAGGCTGATGGGGTTATTCATCCTGCGGAGTTACAAATGTTATCAAGGACAGCGATGATTTTTGGGTTTAACCCGAACCAGTTTGAGCGCTTGAAACAAATTCATTTAGGTGGTGAAGCCTTTGGAGAAGATGATCCCTATCGAATATTGGGTGTTAAACATGAGGATTCAGACGATGAAATTAAAATTGCATATCGAAAACTGATACGCGCAAATCACCCTGACACTTTGATGGCGCAAGGTGTTCCCCAAGAATTCATCGATATTGCCAATGAAAAAATGGCTACGATCAATGCGGCCTATGATCAGATTGAGAAAAAGCGCGGTTTGAGATAATGGTTGATAACAGAATTATATATACAAAATCGTGATAGAAGCGCCATCTCCGAACTTTGGCCCGCGTCCTGATAACGCGCGAATTGATATTCTTGTTTTGCACTATACCGGCATGCCTTCAAGAGAGGCGGCACTTGAACGCCTTTGCAGTTCAAAGTCAGAGGTGAGCGCACATTACTTAATTGATGAAATGGGTGAAGTCTACAGATTGGTTGATGAGGGGCGACGCGCTTGGCATGCTGGCATTGCCTATTGGCGTGGAGCAGTAGACATAAATAGCCGCTCTATAGGTGTTGAATTAGTTAATCCAGGTCATGAATATGGTTACTCAGCATTTCCCATCGCGCAATATGCGGCGCTCCAGAATTTGGCTTTAAACATATTGAGCCGCTATCCAATTCCCGCCCGCAATGTTGTTGGTCATTCTGATATAGCGCCGGGAAGAAAAACTGATCCGGGTGAGTTTTTTGATTGGCAAGCCATGGCTGGGATTGGGGTGGGGCTGTGGCCGATGCAGTCAAACCATTTAGAGCTAGATATTGGTCGTCTTAAAACTCTTCTTGGAGAAATTGGTTACGATGTAAATAATTTGGCTGCAGCGTTTAGAGCGTTTCAAAGGCATTTTCGGCCTACGCGGGTAAATGGGCGGATGGACTCAGAGACGGCGCGGTTAATTTTGGGCTTACACGAACAAGTGGGAGGAAATTCTCCTCTTTCGGTTTAAATTGTACATTAGGTCTGTTATACACTGTGTGCCAGACGGTCGGATGGCCGCCTTTGTTGTTTTTGGCAAGGGAGGAAAGTCCGGGCTCCTTGGAAACACGGTGCCGGGTAATACCCGGCAGGGGTGACCCTCGGGAAAGTGCCACAGAAAGCAAACCGCCTGATTAAATCAGGTTAGGGTGAAAGGGTGCGGTAAGAGCGCACCGCGCGAGTGGAGACACTAGCGGCAAGGCAAACCCCACCGGGAGCAAAACCAAATAGGGACGGCAGACCGGTTTTACCGGTGAGCGAGTTTTCACGCTGCTGTCCGGGTCGGTTGCGTGAGGCGCTCGGTAACGGGCGTCCCAGATGAATGGCCATCCAGCCCCTCGACTGAAAGGTCGGAGGGTGGACAGAACCCGGCTTACAGACCGTCTGGTATTTTAACTTTAAATTTCTATTAAGCTGAATTGGATATTTCATCAAAGTGCCATAGAAAAGCTTTCGTGGCGCTACAAAACCGCCCTATCCGCCAATGAATATAGCATTAAATCGACAAAAACAGAGCAAACTTGTTTTGTTGTGAAAGGCTTTGTTAACCCATTCTATGTAAAACTAATCCCGTTGACGCCCATGATATCCCATGCTATCCCATCATGTACTACATTTAAGGAGCATTTGCGGGGATTAAAAAGGTGTCAGGGATGGGGTTCGCGGTTGAGAATGATCATACGGCCCTATTGAAACGGATCCGACAGCCTAATGTATTTTGTCTGTTCGGAGTATCGGCAGAAGCTGATAAAACGCAGTTGTTCGGGGGCCAAGATGACTTTATTCGTCGGCCGGCACGTTAATAAACTAGATCGAAAGGGCCGGGTCTCTGTGCCTAAGTCATTTCGTGCCGCCTTGCGAGCTCAAGGCTCCAAGATTTTTTATGCATATCCATCTTTTAAGCATGGAGCTGTTGAAGCTTGTGGAGACATATTTTTAGCGCGCCTGAGCGCTAGTCTCGACGAGTTGGACACTTTCTCTGATGAGCAAGACGATTTAGCAGCCATTATCTTGGAAAATGCGCATGCCCTGAGTTTAGATACGGAGGGGCGGGCGATATTGCCAAGGGAGCTAGTCGAGCATGCAGGTTTGTCTGAACAAGTAATTTTTGTTGGACGGGGCGCGCGATTTCAGATTTGGGAACCGGCTTCGTATGATACGAACCGCTCCGGAGCCTTCGAACGAGCTCGCAGTCGGGGGGCGACCTTCAAGCTTCTTGGTGGTGAGAAAAAAGAGGGTCGTTTTCGATGAGCGTTTCTCATAAGCCGGTTATGATAAATGAGGTGATGGACGCTTTGGTTCCCCGTGATGGCGCTATTTATGTGGACGCAACTTTTGGTGCCGGGGGATACTCGCGCGCGCTTCTCGAGGCTGCGGATTGCACCGTTTGGGGAATAGACCGGGATCCATTGGCGGTCGAATTTGGGCGCGATATGGCACATGAATTTGGTGGCCGACTGTCTGTAGTCAAAGGGCGGTTTGGTCAAATGCGGGAAATATTAAGTGCGGTGGGAGTTACCCAAGTTGACGGAATTGCCCTGGATATCGGGATTTCATCTATGCAAATCGATGATTTTACACGAGGGTTTTCGTTTCGTGCGGATGGGCCACTTGATATGCGAATGGATAATGGCAGTGACGACCCAACAGCTGCCGATATCGTCAACAGTATGAAGGAGCACGACTTAGCAAACTTGATATACGATTATGGAGAGGAGCGAGCATCTCGAAGGATTGCCAGGGAAATTGTTCGTCTGCGGAAAAAGGGCCCGATCGAACGGACAGAACAACTCGCAAGAGTAATCCGTCATGTGGTTCGTCGATCAAACGATGGCATTGATCCCGCAACACGCACTTTTCAAGCTTTACGCATTTATGTTAACGAAGAGCTCATTGAGCTTGATCAGGGTCTTGCTGCGGCGGAAAAATTGCTTAGGGCGGAATCTCGCCTTGCAGTGGTGTCATTTCACTCTTTAGAGGACCGTCGAGTAAAAACATTCTTGTTGGAACGAAGCGGGCAGCGGCCGCGGCCATCGCGACATATGCCCGACTCAAGGCGCTCCTTTTACCCGACTTTTCGTTTAGTTAAGCGGGGAGCTGTTAAGCCTAAAGAGACAGAAATTAGTCTCAATGCGCGCGCACGTTCGGCGCGGTTGCGCTGGGCAGAGCGGACTGCTCAACGGCCAATTCAGGTAGCGTGAGGAAATTAATTTTATGCGCACGTCTACGCTTGCTATTCTCCTCGTTTCAGTCGCCGTATGCGTAGGGCTCTTCTTGGTCAAGTACAGGGTCCAGGGGCTGGAGGGACGGCTGGATGATTTAAACCGCGAGATAGCCCGAGACCGCGAAGCCATTCGTGTACTGCGAGCCGAATGGAGTCATCTGAATGAGCCCGAGCGATTGCGTGCGTTAGCTGACCGGTATCTGGGCATGAAGCCCTTGGCCGTTCAACAAATAGCTCACCGATCTGATTGGGATCGGAAACTTCCGACCCGATCAAAATCGCTGCATGCGGAAGAGCGATCGATCGAAAGCATAGCCTCCAGAGATGAGTATGCCCAATGAGGAGTATTGGACAGAGATTTGTTGCTAAGAGGCGGCATATGGAAGGAATAAAAAAACAAGCACTTGAGACTGGCCGAAACCGACTGCTTGTGGCGGGCATGGTTATTACGATAGCGTTCGCTGGGATTGCGGGTCGGCTTACTGATCTTGCGGTGATTAGTGGAGGCTTCGAAAAGCGTATTGGAAAAGTAGCGAGCGCGGAAATATCTGCAAGTGGACGAGCGGACATAGTTGATCGAAATGGGGTTCTTTTAGCAACCAGCCTACCCACCGTCTCCCTCCACGCTGATCCAACTCTTGTGATTGATGCCGAAGAGGTTGCGCGCAAGGTTGCCCACGTCCTTCCAAATGCGAGAACTAAAATATTGATGCGCAAGCTCAGTAGCAATGGTCGTTTCGTATGGCTTGCTCGTAATTTAACGCCAAAACAGCATCACCGCATTAACAGTTTGGGTTTGCCGGGTATATCCTTTCAAAGCGGGGAGCGCCGCGTTTACCCACATGGACAACTTGTTTCTCATGTATTGGGCTTGACTGATGTTGACGGCAATGGCGTTGCTGGGCTCGAGAACAGTTTTGACGGCGATCTACGCGCTTCGGATCGACCACTTCGCACCTCAATAGATGTGCGGGTGCAGTCTATATTGCGCGATGAACTAATCGCTTCAATGAACGAATACAAGGCAATTGGCGCCGCGGGCCTAGTAATGGATGTAAACAACGGTGAAATCCTAGCGATGGTGTCCTTGCCCGATTATGATCCTAACAAACCTAGTCGAATGTCTTTTGACGCGGTATTTAATCGTGCTGCTAAGGGTGTCTACGAGATGGGTTCGACCTTTAAGCTTTTCACAGCTGCAATGGCACTTGACTCGGGTGTAGTTGATATTGGTGGTGGCTATGATGCATCTAAGCCCATAAGAATTTCACGGTTTGCAATCTCTGACTATCACGCTAAAAATCGTTGGTTGTCCGTTCCTGAGATAATTCTCCACTCATCAAATATCGGGGCAGCTAAGATGGCCCTGGATGTTGGTGGAAAAACTCAAAAAGATTATCTCCAAAGATTTGGATTATTGCATCCGGCTGCGCTTGAGATACCCGAGGTTGGCTCGCCTCTTTTACCCGATGCTTGGCGTCTGATCAGCACCATGACAATTTCTTATGGCCACGGTATCTCCGTAAGCCCGGTTCAGCTAGCCTCTGGGGTCAGCGCGTTAGTTAATGGCGGGCTCTATCATCCACCGACATTACTTGGCCGTCTTAATCCACAGGCGGCTGGTCATAGAGGACGTCCAGCGCACCGGGTAATTTCCAAAGAAACATCCAACCAATTGCGTGGATTAATGCGTCTGGTTGTTCGTCACGGAACTGGACGGAGGGCTAATGTTCGTGGATATGTCGTTGGCGGAAAGACAGGAACGGCGGAAAAAAGTTCAAAACATGGTTACTCTACGTCGGCTAAACTCTCGTCGTTCGTTGGCGCATTTCCAATGAACGCGCCTCAATATGTGGTTTTTGCTGTGCTCGATGAGCCGATTGGAAACAAAAATACATTTAATTATGCGACGGGAGGTTGGGTCGTTGCGCCAGCTGTGGGCCGGATTATTGAGCGGATGGCACCGATGGTGGGTATCCCGCCGCAGTTAGGCCAAGAAATGACTACGCCAAAAATTTCTACTCTTGACACATTAGCGAAAAATAAAAACTCGGCAGTTACGCGGGGAACCAGTGGGAAACGGCGTAAGGTGTTTAATCAACCCGAACAAGGTCACGCAAAGGTGGCAGAAAAGCCAAAATGGGCGGATATCATTGCGCGCGCAGTCGCCGTGCATCTGCATCATCAAACCGAGTCTGAGGCAAGTCTAGTTTTACGCGCCCGCGCGGTGTTGGGTCGCGCAGTGCTGGCCCGCAAACAACACCGTAAGCTGTTGTCAACGGCGGTATCGTTAGTGGAGTGAGATATTGCAACTCGTCGATATTATAAGAGAAAATGGAAATCTAGAATCAAAATCGGTTAACTTGGATAACCAGATATTGAGAGGTATTACGTGTGACTCACGTCAGGTTGAGCCTGGGTATTTGTTCGCGGCTTTACCTGGAACACGGATAGACGGCAGACAGTTTATTCAAGACGCGATTAAGCGTGGGGCTATTGCTGTGCTGGGACCGCCGGGGATTGGTGACGAGAGTATTGGGGGTGATTTGCCGATTATTACTGATGTCGATCCGCGCCGTCTTTATGCGATCATGGCGGCGCGTTTCTTTCAGAAACAACCCAAAACTATCGCGGCTATCACAGGCACCAGCGGAAAAACATCCTGTGCTCATTTTTTACGCCAGATCTGGAATAAATTGGGCGTTGGTGGAGCCTCTTTGGGCACGATGGGTCTCACAGCGATATCGGCTGACGGCACGAGCCTCAGGACTGGTCGAGTTGAGACATTAACAACCCCTGATGCATCTGATTTGCATCTACAATTGCGTGACCTTGTACAACTAGGGATTGAGAACGTGGCAGTGGAGGCATCCAGTCATGGATTAGATCAACGCCGACTTGATGGTGTTCGTGTGACAGAGGCAGCGTTTACTAATATCACTCATGATCACCTTGACTATCATGGGTCTGAAACTGCTTACTTGGATGCTAAGCTGCGCCTTTTTGAGAAACTTCTTATTGAAGGGGGCTCCGTCATAATCAATGCAGATCAAAACCATGCGGAGCATATCGCTGAAATAGCGCTTAGGCGCGGATCACCAATTATTCGGTACGGCGCTTGTGGCGATCGTGTTCGATTACTGTCACTTGAGAGGAGGTCCGAAGGACAGAGTCTATCCCTCGATGTGGATGGGGTTCGCTTTGAACTGTTGTTACCGTTACTCGGGGTATTTCAGGCATCTAACGTACTTTGTGCTCTCTCACTTGCCTTAGCGGGTGGTTTTAATGCGAGAGATTTGATGAGGGTTTTGCCTTCATTGAATGGAGTTCCTGGAAGAATGGAATGGGTGGGTAAAAATTCCGCCGGCGCGAACATCTACGTTGACTACGCACACAAGCCAGATGCACTTAAAGCGATTTTATTAGCCTTGCGGTTAAATGTTGATGGTGACATTGCTGTTGTATTTGGGTGTGGTGGTGACCGAGATGCTGACAAGCGAACGATTATGGGGTCAATCGCAGGACGATACGCAGATAAGATCGTCGTTACCGATGATAACCCTCGTTCTGAAAATGCTGCTCAAATCCGCAAATCGATTATAAGAGGTTGTCCAAATGCTCTGGAAATAGGTAATCGAGAGGAAGCGATCGGGACGGCGTTTGAAATGGTTGGGGCTGGCGACGCATTGGTAATCGCAGGAAAAGGTCATGAAACTGGACAAAATGTAGACGGGAAAATTTTCGAGTTTGATGACGCGTCTGTTGTGCGCGGACTGATTGGTAATAAAACATGACAGTGGAAGCGAACCAACAACACCTATGGACAGCCCGTGATGCTGCGCACGCAGTATCAGGTAAAGTTTTTGGTAATTGGGTGGCATCTGGTGTAACCATAGATAGCCGCAAGACGCGGGTAGGCGACCTATTTGTAGCAATTCAAGGCCCTGTGCACGACGGACATAAATTTATAGGAAATGCTGTGGCCCGTGGTGCTGCAGCTGCTGTAGTAGCAGATGGGAGAGACCTAGAAGGACAGGGCATTGATCTGAACCGACTTCTCGTAGTTCCGGACACGATGGTCGCACTTCAAGATCTGGGGCGAGCAGCCCGGGCGCGAGCTACAGCTTCTATCATTGCAGTCACAGGTAGCGTGGGTAAAACGGGAACCAAAGAAGCTCTAAAATGGGTGTTAGGCGCCCAAAAGTCAGGCTTGAACGGGGTGCATGCTACCCAAGGTAATCTTAATAATCATTGGGGGCTCCCGCTCAGCTTGGCTCGGATGTCCTGTGACAAAAGTTATGGTGTTTTTGAAATGGGGATGAACAACCCTGGAGAAATAGCAGCACTATCCCGCATCGCTCAGCCTCATGTGGCATTGATCACGACAGTTGCAGAAACCCATCAAGAATATTTCGAGTCTTTGGAGCAGATCGCTGACGCCAAAGCGGAAATTTTCCAAGGCTTGGTGAAGGGGGGAACCGGAATAATTAATATTGATAATCGAATGAGCCAACGCCTTATCGAGCGCGCGCAGTCTGAAAAGGTAAAGCGTATTATGACATTTGGCACAAGAAACGAGGCTGATTGGCAATTGCTTGAAGTTAATTTGGGAGCTACTGACAGTGTCTTGAGGGTTAGAACGCCGTACGATGAACAGGTCACATATACCTTGGGATTACCTGGCAAGCATTTAGCCTTAAACTCTGTTGCTGTTTTAGCTGCAGTCGATGCTTGTGGTGCAGATTTTTCCAAGGCAACTGAGCTTTTAGCAACGCTTCCAGCAATCACGGGACGAGGAGATCGAAGGAACATTCGTATTCCCGGTGGTAGCTTTGCGTTAATCGATGAGAGCTATAATGCGTGCCCGGTGTCAATGGAGGCGGCCATTCAAGTTCTTGGACAAGCAATAATTTTTGAGGGTGGTCGGCGTATTGCAGTTTTAGGCGACATGTTGGAACTCGGGCCTAGGTCGGATGAACTTCACGCTGCCCTTGTCGAGCCCTTGGTTCACGCTGGTATTGATCAAGTTTTTACAGGTGGAAAATTTATGGCGACCCTCCATCAATCTTTGCCAAGTAGATTACGCGGCGGACATGCAACTTCCTCAAAAAAATTAGCTACGTTAGTTTGTGCAAGTATCCGCGCGAATGACATTGTCATGGTCAAAGGTTCACGGGGGAGTCAAACGCGAGAACTTATCGGTGAGTTGCAGGCTCTGGCATGTGGACGCGAGCAGTCGGCTCGACAAAAAGTGTGCGGAGGTTGATTGAATGCTATTTCATCTACTTGTCCCGCTAGCGGATCAATTCGGTGCATTAAACGTCTTTCGATACCTCACATTTCGGTCAGGGGGTGCTGTCATTACAGCCCTCCTAATCAGCTTTATGTTTGGGTCAGTGCTCATTGAGATGTTGAAATCTCGTCAAAAAGGGGGGCAGCCTATCCGTGAAGATGGCCCGGAAACACACATTTTAAATAAGCAAGGTACGCCCACAATGGGCGGTGTTCTAATATTGCTTGCTCTTGGACTCGCAACCTTGCTCTGGGCAGATCTTGGCAACGGTTTTATCTGGGTGGCGCTGGGGGTTACATTGGCTTTTGGCACAATTGGGTTTCTCGATGATTACATGAAGGTGTCGAAGCGCGACAGCGCAGGATTGTCCGGTAAATTAAAGCTTTTGGCACAGATCGTTATCGCGTCAATCGCGACCCTTTGGATCATGCGTAATCTGCCACCTGAAATGGTCACGACCTTAACTATTCCATTCTTAAAAAATGTTGTCGTCAATCTTGGGTGGATGTTCATTGTCTTTGCAGTATTTGTGATGGTGGGTGCATCAAACTCGGTAAATCTAACGGATGGCTTGGATGGACTGGCGATAGTACCCGTAATGATTGCGGCAGCCGTTTTTGCGATGATCGCGTATCTCTCAGGTCACAGCGTATTCGCCAATTATCTTCAAATTCAGCATATTGCTGGTGCAGGTGAGTTAGCTGTGTTTTGTGGGGCGCTCGTTGGTGCAGCCATGGGTTTCCTATGGTTTAATGCCCCACCTGCCAAAGTATTTATGGGAGATACTGGTTCCCTTGCCCTCGGGGGGGCATTGGGTGCAATAAGCGTAATAACTAAGCATGAATTGGTTCTTGCTATAGTTGGGGGTCTCTTTGTTCTGGAGACGGTGAGCGTCATAGTTCAGGTTGTGTCCTTCCGGCTTTTTGGCAGACGGGTCTTCGCTATGGCACCACTGCATCATCACTTTGAGAAAAAAGGATGGGCAGAGAGTACAATAGTTATTCGGTTTTGGATCATAGCTATGATTCTAGCCTTGGCAGGGCTCTCGACCTTGAAGCTGAGGTGAGGAATTTTTAATGATTGATGTTTTTCCATTTGCTGGATATCCGGTCGCTGTTTTTGGGCTCGGTCAGTCGGGCGTGGCAACCTCCCTTGCGTTGGTCAAAAGCCAGGCTGAAGTTTGGGCTTGGGATGATAATGAAGGGGCACGTATTCGAGCCGCTGAAGAGGGGGTTCCTCTAGTTAATCTCTATGATTGCAATTGGCGAGATGTGACCTCATTGGTGTTGACCCCCGGTGTCCCGCTAAATTATCCGGAGCCACATCCGTTGGTTAAAAAAGCACGAGAAGCAAAATGTGAAATTATTGGTGATATAGAACTTCTTAGTAGGACTCAGCGCTGGTGTAGTTACATCGGTGTTACGGGGACTAACGGCAAATCGACAACCACGGCCTTATTGGGACACATAATGCAAATAGCCGGCCGTGAGGCTGAGGTGGGCGGGAATCTTGGTATTCCTGCACTGTCACTTGAACCTTTGGGGCCCGCGGGCACCTACATTTTAGAAATGTCATCTTATCAATTGGATCTGACCCTTTCTGTAACCTTCGATATCGCTGTATTTCTTAACCTCAGTAAAGACCATCTTGATAGACATGGTGGAATGAATGGCTATGTAACGGCTAAGCGTCGAATATTTAAACGCCAAACAAAACCTCGTACGGCTGTCATTGGTGTCGATGATGATCTCTCCTGTTCTATCTTCGATGAAATGCGTGAGGCTAATGAACAAGTCGTAATAGGTATTTCTGGGCATCAGGTTGTTCCCGGCGGCGTTTATGTTAGGGAGGGTGTTCTGATTGATGACACTGAGAATTCGGCAACCCCCATATGCAATTTGCATGAAAACCCCAGTTTGCAGGGCTTTCACAATGGCCAAAATGCCGCCGCCGCATATGCCGCTGCGAAAACTGCTGGTGTTGCGCCTCATGCTATCATGGCATGTATTCAGAGCTATCCGGGATTGGTTCATCGTCAAGAGCCTCTTGCAGTGGTGGACGGTATTACTTTTGTTAATGATTCGAAGGCGACCAATGTCGATTCTGCAGCCAAAGCGATCGCTAGCTATACCGATATTTTCTGGATTGCGGGAGGAACACCTAAAGACACTAGTTTGGGCGCTATAGAGCAGGAATTGTGTCACGTTCACCACGCTTATTTAATCGGTGATGCGGCGATGGCTTTGTCCCACTCTTTAGCTGAGACTGTGCCGTTTACTCTGGCGGGAGATCTGGAGACCGCAACACACCTAGCGTTCGCCGCAGCCAGGGAAGCCGTTGCTGAGCGACCAGTCGTCTTATTATCCCCTGCATGTGCATCATTTGATCAATTTGAAAATTTTGAGGCCCGAGGGGATGCATTTAGAAAAATTGTTGAAAAACTGCCTGGAACGCACACCGACCCTTTTGAGGGGCCTTGGATGTACTCAGAGACCAGCAATTCTAGATCGGGAACAGAGTCAGGTGGAGAGAAGAAATGAGTGCGTGGGCGCGGACAGATACTAGTCTCGTGGGCCGGTGGTGGTGGAATGTCGACCGCTGGATGCTGGCCGCTCTCGTATGCTTAAGCGTCATTGGCACAATCCTCACCTTAGCAGGTTCACCACCGGTTGCTGCGCGCCTTAAGCTAGATATATTTCATTTTGCAGGCCGCCAAATACTTTTCATTGCCTTGGCCATGATTGTTATGATTTTCGTCTCATTTTTGTCCGTGCGCGGTGTTCGCCGTTTAGCCGCTGTAATGACCTTCGGAGCCTTAATTTTGATGGTCGCAACTCTTATTGTTGGGACGGAGACTAAGGGGGCTACTCGTTGGTTATACCTATGGGGATTTTCCATACAACCTAGTGAATTTATCAAGCCTGGCTTTGCCGTAATGGCAGCTTGGTTTTTTTCAGTTCGCTGTTTGGATGATCACTTCCCAGGTTACACGCTGGCGGGTATCCTTTACGTTTTTGTGGCTGGCCTATTGTTGCTCCAACCTGATGTCGGGATGACATTTGTGGTATCAGCTATTTGGGGAGTGCAATTTTTTATAGCGGGTTTGCCCCTGATATTTGTTGTGGTAATCATCTTTTTGATAGTGGGTGGTAGCTTCGGGGCGTACATCACATTTTCGCACGTTCAAGTTCGTGTTGATCGGTTCTTAGATCCGGAAGTCGGCGTCGGTTACCAAGTTTCTCGATCACTTGAGGCCTTTCGCAATGGAGGCTGGGCGGGACGTGGCCCGGGGGAAGGACGCGTCAAAGAGGTGCTGCCTGATGCACATACCGATTTTATCTTTGCCGTTGCTGGTGAAGAATTTGGTCTCATTGTGTGCCTAATAATTCTTGCGCTTTTCGTCTTCGTTATTTTAAGAGGTATAAGCCGTGTTATGAGGGACGAGGACTTATTTGCTTTACTGGCAGTGGCAGGACTTTTGGTCCAATTTGCTCTTCAAGCGCTGATCAATACGGCTTCAACGGTAAATCTTATGCCCCCTAAAGGTATGACCCTACCATTTATTTCGTATGGTGGCTCGTCAACGTTAGCGCTAGGTTTTGGGCTCGGAATGGTTTTAGCTTTGACGCGCATACGTGCTCACCCAGAGGAAGAGCGATGAGTATTCCGGCAAAACCCCTAATTGTTTTGGCAGCAGGTGGTACAGGTGGACATGTATTTCCGGCTGAAGCGCTTGCCAGCGAACTGTTGAATCGTAGCTGTCGGCTTGCTTTAATTACGGATCGGCGGGGTGGTAATTTCTCAGGGGTTCTTGGTGGTCTCGAAACTTATCGTATCCGAGCCGGTGGAGTCGCGGGTAAAGGAATTGTGACACTGTTGCAAAGTGGACTGGAACTAATATGCGGGCTGTTCCAGGCACGGCGCCTTCTGAAACGATTGATGCCAAGTGCAGTCGTAGGTTTTGGTGGATATGCGTCTGTACCGACCATGTTCGCAGCCGGTTCTCTGGGGTTACCTACGGCTATTCATGAGCAAAACGCGATTCTTGGGCGAGCCAATCGTTTTTTAGCGCCGCGGGTACGACGAATCGCAACGTGCTTTGACATAACTGATGGTGTGCCTGCTAGCGCAACTGAAAAGGTTACAATAACAGGCATGCCAGTTCGACCGGCTATTGTAGCCGCTCGTCACTTTACCTACGGAGAGAGAAGTATTGACGGTGACGAAGCATTATTTCGATTATTAGTTATTGGTGGATCACAAGGTGCTCGCGTTTTGAGTGACATTGTTCCGCAGGCCATGGGCGCCTTAGGGGCGGGGTTACGTCGGCGGTTGCGCGTTGTTCAGCAATGTAGACCTGAAGATATTGAGCGGGTGCGTGCGGTATATGCACAATATAACATTGATGCCGAATTACGAACTTTCTTCAATGATGTCTCAACTTATTTGGGCGCAGCAAGTTTGATTGTTGCTCGCGCTGGCGCATCTACAGTGGCTGAATTGACGGCTGTAGGACGTCCGGCGATTCTAGTGCCCTACTCGTACGCAATTGATGACCATCAGAGCAGCAATGCCCATGCTATTAACGAGGCGGGGGCTGGGTGGGTTTTGCCTGAGTCGTCGTTAACCGCCGGTGCATTAAAAAGTCGAGTCGAATCGCTAGTTGAGATGCCGGCTATTTTGCAGCGCACGGCGGCTAATGCGCGAAATCTGGGGCGTCCTGAAGCAGCAAAAGCTCTTGCTGACATGGTGCTCGATCTCGTTTCAAGTGATGAGAGGAAGGTGGCATGAGAAATTTACCTATTGATCTTGGTGCGCTTCACTTTGTTGGTATTGGCGGTATTGGTATGAGTGGTATTGCCGAAGTTCTGCATACACTTGGGTATACCGTCCAAGGCTCGGACCTATATGAAAGCGCGAATGTCGCGCGTATTCGGGCTCGTGGCATTAATGTCAAAGTTGGTCATGATGCGGGAAACCTCGGACAGGCCCAAGTGGTCATTGTCTCTTCAGCTGTAAAGTTAAACAATCCAGAAGTTATTGCCGCTAAGCATCGATTGATACCTATCGTTCGTCGAGCTGAGATGTTGGGCGAGCTTATGCGCCTGAAATGGTCAATAGCTATTGGCGGTACACATGGCAAGACTACGACAACTTCTCTAGTGGCTGCTATGTTAGATGGTGCTGGTTTAGATCCAACAGTTATTAATGGGGGTATCATTAATGCTTGGGGGACAAATGCAAGGCTCGGCGATGGGGATTGGCTGGTTGCTGAAGCTGATGAGTCAGATGGTACATTCCTAAAATTACCGGCTACGGTTGCGGTAGTAACTAATATTGACCCTGAACATATGGAATATTACGGTTCCTTTAACGCGCTTCGTCAGGCTTTTGATACTTTCGTTCAGAATATTCCATTTTATGGGTTTGCGGCACTTTGTGTTGATCATCCAGAGGTACAAGCAATGGTGCCGCGTGTCTCAGATAGACGAATTATCACATATGGCTTTTCACCGCAGGCCGAGGTGCGAGGGATTAATCTTAAATCCAGTCCTAAAGGCACATGCTTTGATGTGGCGATCACTGATCGTAAAATGGTTGGAGAACGAATAATAAATAATTTAATGTTGCCAATGGTTGGAGAGCATAATGTGCAAAACGCTCTGGCAGCTGTCACTATTGCGATGGAAATGCAGATCCCGGAGAACAGCATGCGTTGTGCCCTAGCGGGGTTTGAGGGAGTAAAACGGCGGTTTACGAAAACGGGTGAAGTTGACGGTATCACCATTATTGATGATTACGGACATCACCCTGTAGAGATAGCCGCTGCACTCAAAGCCGCGCGAAGCGCAACAGCGGGTAAAGTTATCGCTGTGGTTCAACCACACCGCTACTCCCGATTACAGGACCTATTTGAAGATTTTTGTAAGTGCTTCAACGATGCTGACTGTGTTCTAGTTGCTCCAGTCCATGCAGCTGGTGAAGAAGCGATCGAGGGCATTAACGGCGATGCTTTGATAAATGGTCTGCGTCATCATGGCCATCGGTCAGTTCAAGCTTTAAATGATCCTGCAGCGCTCCCAACGATAATCGATGCTATCGCTCAGTCAGAGGATCTAGTCTTATGCTTGGGGGCCGGAACAATTACGCAATGGGCAAATGCGCTGCCCAATAGCCTTATAAAGCTGCGTCAGGACTGTAAGCAGGTTGCAAATGATGTTGGTTGAGATGAGACCAAGTTGGGCAAACTTAATGCCGCAATTTCAGGGTGATTTGAAGTTTGGTCCATCGTTAGCACGGTACACTTGGTTTAAAACCGGTGGACCTGCAGAGGCTCTTTTCCGTCCAAAAAATCTTGCTGATTTAGCCTTGTTTCTTGATAAGCTTCCAGAATCTGTTCCCGTAACTGTTATGGGTAATGCGTCAAATATATTGGTTCGGGATGGCGGAATTGAGGGCGTGGTTATCCGTTTAGGAAAGGGTTTTTCAAAAATACAGATTGAAGGTGATGCTCTGGTAGCTGGCGCGGGGGCAGCTGATTTAAACGTTGCAAAATTTGCGCGACGCCATGGGATAAGTGGAATGGAGTTCTTAGCTGGGGTGCCGGGCACAATCGGTGGTGCGTTAGCAATGAACGCTGGCGCATATGGAAAGGAACTTAAAGATATCTGTATCAGTGCTGATATTGTTCTGCGGGACGGAACAGTGAAACGCACTAATGTCGATGATTTTGGCTTTGCCTACAGAAATTCTCAACTAAATGGTGCTATTGTAATCTCTGCCCGGCTGAAGGTAATTAGGGGTAATCCTCATGAGATTGGGGAGCACATAAAACAAATTCGGGCAACCCGAGAAAATACCCAGCCAACTCGGACTTTGACTGGTGGTTCAACATTCAAAAATTTAGGTGACCGAAAGGCATGGGAATTGATTGATGCTGCGGGTTGTCGGGGACTTAGGTGCGGTGGGGCAGTTGTTTCGGAAAAACATTGCAATTTTCTTATTAATGAAGGCAACGCAAGCGCGGCTGACCTTGAAAAGCTTGGTGAATGTATCCGTAATCGAGTGAAGGCGCATTCTGGCATCGTTTTGGAATGGGAAATTGAGCGGATTGGGCGCGCCGGCGAAAATGTGCCCTCGGAGGTCATGAGATGAGCAAGAATGTTACCGTTTTGTTGGGAGGTTGGTCAGCTGAACGAGAAGTCTCATTGGTAAGTGGTGCCGCATGTGTCAATGCCCTTAAGGAGGCTGGATACGACGTTACGCCCATTGACGTGCATCCTGATATGGGAGCGCTATTGACCCGCCTCTACCCAAAGCCTGATGCTGTTTTTAATGCGTTACATGGTCGTTACGGCGAAGACGGCTGCGTGCAAGGTCTTTTGGATATACTCGGTATTCCATATACACACTCGGGTCTTATGGCCTCGGCGCTTGCAATGGACAAACCTATGGCCAAACATCTTTTTAAGACCGCGGGTTTATTGGTTGCGAAGCATGTGGAGGCTAGCGCTGATGAAATTTTTGCCGCAGATTTAATACCGCGCCCCTATGTGATAAAACCCTCGAATGAGGGATCAAGTGTAGGCGTTCAAATAATTAAAGTGGGGGGTCATAACCCAATTATCGATGCCGCTATGGCAGGCGGAACTCGGATGATGGTTGAGGCTTTTATTGATGGACGCGAGCTGACTGTTGCCGTAATGAATGGGAAAGCGCTTGCGGTGACTGAAATTATCACCCATCACGATTTTTATGACTATGGCGCCAAGTACGAGAACGGTGGTTCAACCCATCACATCCCCGCCGAAATCGGCGAGGACCTAAATTCTAAAGCAATGGGAATGGCTGAACGCGCCTATTCAGTGCTCGGGTGCCGCGGTGTGGCAAGGGTGGACTTTCGATTTGATGGCGAAAACCTTTTCATCCTCGAGGTAAATACGCAGCCCGGTATGACCCCAACGTCGCTGGTCCCTGAACAGGCGGCGCATGTCGGAATTTCATTTCCGGATTTAGTTAGTTGGATGGTTGAGAAGGCGGAGTTTGACCAATGAAAAAAAAATCACAATCAATGTCTATTGGCAAGCCTCGTAAAAGGCGGTTTGGAAAATTGTTCGCTTTGCGTCGCATTTCACTTGGCTTGTTTGCTGTTTTGTTGGTTCTCTCCGGCATTGGTTTATGGTGGGCCGTGTCTAGTGGTGCTGCGGAGCGTGGTGTAGTGAAACTACAATGGCATATGATCGCGGTCTCATCGCAAGTTGGATTTAAGGTTGAAGAAATTTTAGTCATCGGTCGCCGTGAAACAGATCAACAAGAGTTGTTGAAGGCCGTGCGTTTAGCCCGAGGGGCGCCGATATTAGCATTCGACCTCAGCGCTGCACGCAAACGGATTGAGTCGCTGCCGTGGATTAAGTTTGCAACTGTTGAGCGTATGCTTCCCGACACTATTTTACTTAATGTAGAAGAACGTGAGCCCGTCGCAATTTGGCAAAATAAGGGTAAATTTTCTCTAATTGATCGTTCAGGCGAGATCATTTTACATACTGGATTACAGCGTTTTTCTGATCTTATCGTTGTCGTAGGTGAGGACGCACCTCGACACGCAGCGAGGCTGTTAAAGACTTTGAGTGTTGCCCCGGAACTTATCCCTTGGGTAAAGGCTGCGGTCTGGGTAGGCGGACGGCGTTGGAACGTCCGTCTCAAAGGTAAAATTGATGTTCGGTTGCCAGAAATTGATCCGGCAGGCGCTTGGTTAAGATTGGCCGAGTACGAAAAAACCCACAACGTGCTGGAGCGTGATGTTCAAGTATTGGACTTGCGTATCCCTGATCGTTTAATTGTACGGAGAGCCCCGCCCCAAAAAAAATCAGTCAATGGTCAGGAAACCTAGTGTCAAAAGTCACTGATAATCAAATTATCTCGAGTGAAAACTCGTGAAAAACGATCCGGTTTCTCGCAAATCACGCGGTGGCCTGATGGCGGCATTGGATATAGGTACCAGCAAAATCTGCTGTCTGATTGCTGAGTCAAATATTGAGCGGGGTGTATATACGGATGGAAGTCCGCGTATTGTTGGTATTGGACATCAAATATCAGGCGGTTTGAAAGGTGGGGTGATTGTCGATCTTAATGAAGCAGAAGCGGCAGTGCGTGCGACGGTGGAAGCTGCTGAACAAATGGCCGGCGAAAATATTCAAAAGGTTATTGTAAACCTCAATGGTGGCCATATTGCATCGAGGTTACTTGCTTATGAAGTTGCCATTGGAGGGCATGAGATAGGCGACGCTGATATTCGTCGAATTCTTGATCCTGAAAATTTAGCAAACGAGACAGACGATGGGCGAGAACTTTTACATCGGATACCGTTAGGTTATGGTGTTGACGGTAATCGCGGCGTTGCCGACCCAAGGGGAATGTTTGGTGAACGTTTGGCCGTTAATATGCATGTCATTAGTGCTCTGCGTGGAGCGGTGCGGAACCTCCAAACGGTAGTTCGCCGTTGTCATCTCGAAGTTGAAGCAGTTGTTGCCACGCCATATGCCTCCGGTCTCGGATGTTTAAGTGAGGAAGAAAAAGCGCTGGGTGTGACTGCGATTGATATGGGCAGTGGGATTACGTCGGTGGCTGTCTTCTTTGATGGCGAGCTCGTCCATACCGACATCGTTCCCTCGGGTGGAAGTCATGTTACCAAGGATATCGGGCGAGGATTAGTCACCCCTTTAAAACATGCTGAGCGGTTGAAAACTCTCTACGGTAACGCTATTCCCTCTGCAAATGATGACCAACAATTAATTCAGGTTCCGTCCTTGGGTGAGGAAGAGACACCCGAAAGCAATATGGTTTCACGCTCAGTTATTGTTGGTATTGTGCGACCGCGGATCGAAGAGCTTTTTGAGCTTGTCCATGAGAGACTTAAAAAATCTGGTTTTGATCAAGTTGCTGGTCGTGGGCTTGTGCTAACCGGAGGGGCCAGCCAGCTCCCGGGGGTTCGTGAAGTTGCAGACAAGATACTCGATAAACACGCCCGCTTAGGCCGTCCTATTGCCTTGAGCGGAACTGCTGACGCTGCATCTGGTCCAACATTCACTGTCTGTGCAGGACTTTTGCAATACGGTCTTGGCAAACGCACACTTGAGCCTGACCCGGGCTTTACAAAAGGAAAAACGCCAATTAGCAAATTTGGCCTTATTGGCCAATGGCTGCGGGATAATTTTTAACGTGTCGCAGTTACGGAATCTCAACCTTTTCATGTCAATTATTGCCAATTCGGATTCGGCGATAATCGATATCCGTTCCCAGCTCTGACTTAGGAGGTTAATTATGAGTATCAGCCTTAGCGTACCCGAGAACCAACACGACACGGAACTCAAGCCGCGTATTACAGTGGTTGGGGTTGGCGGTGCAGGCGGTAACGCCGTAAACAATATGATTAAACGCGAGCTGGAAGGCGTCGACTTTGTAGTCGCCAATACGGATGCCCAAGCTCTGCTGCAATCAACGTCGCAACGCCGCATTCAATTGGGTGCGACCCTAACTGAAGGCCTTGGCGCAGGATCGAAACCGGAAATTGGAGCTGCCGCTGCAGAAGAAGCGCGTGACGAAATGTTGGAGCAAATCAACGGCGCCCATATGGCATTTATAGCTGCAGGTATGGGCGGGGGCACTGGTACTGGCGCTGCGCCAGTTATTGCCCAAGCCGCAAAAGAAGCGGGTATTTTAACCGTTGCGGTCGTAACAAAGCCATTCCAATTTGAAGGTAGTCACCGTATGCGATTAGCCGAGTCAGGCATCGAAGAGTTGGCTAAATATGTCGATACTTTAATTATTATACCAAATCAAAATTTATTTAGAGTAGCCACGGAGAACACGACTTTCGCGGACGCATTCGGTATGGCAGATGAGGTGCTTTATTCGGGTGTGCGCGGAGTAACTGATCTCATGGTAATGCCGGGCCTTATCAATTTGGATTTTGCTGATATTCGTTCTGTTATGAGTGAAATGGGAAAAGCTATGATGGGTACTGGTGAGGCTGAGGGCGACCGCCGAGCTCTCGAGGCTGCGGAGTCGGCTATAGCTAATCCATTACTTGATGATACTTCGATGAAAGGTGCTAAAGGTGTCCTAATTAATATCACTGGTGGCTCTGATATCACGCTGTTTGAAGTTGATGAAGCTGCATCTCGAATTCGCAGCGAAGTCGATCAGGATGCCTACATCATAATTGGTTCCGCTTTTGACGCGGCTCTAGATGGAAAGATGCGTGTTTCTGTTGTTGCAACCGGGATTGATGCAAAGGATTCCACTTTAAATCAACCCCGAATGATGCAGGTTACTGAGGCTATTTCACGTGTTCGTAACGAACACAAAATTGCATCGCCATCAGTACCGCTGGAAATTCATGGTGGGGCCGCTGCAGAGCCTATTCAAACCGGTTTGAGGGAAGGTGATACAGCAGAGGTACACGCGCAAGCGTCGGCGACGTTTTATGCCGAGTCAGGTGTTACTCAGACACATGAATTGGAAGATGATGAAGGGCAAAACTACCTTGAACCGAAAGCCATAAAGCCAGTTGATCTTCTGAAGGAGGTTCCCATTCTCCAAGAGACCATTAAATCCCCAACAGAAATGTTGCAACTGAAGAATACTGAAGTCTCCCAAATTACAACCGAGGCGAGTGTTGAGGATCCTCTTGTACCTATCGCGCCGCAATCGGTAACCCCGAGCGAGGATGATGTGCCAGCTGCGATGCCGCGGCTAAATGGCGAAGACGCATATATCCCGCCAGTACCCCATTCCGCGGAAGACACTTTAGAAAGTACGAAACCCGAACCTTTTGCAGCAGCAGCTATGGCAAACGGTGCTTATGAAGGGACAGGAACAGATGCTGGGTTAGCTCACCCCACGCTTTTTGAGCGGGTTACACGCACTGGTCGAGCTGCACTTTCTCGCCCGACAAGGGATGAAAATGAATCCGTTGAGGTTTTTGATACTGGGAAGTTAGAGATTTCACGCAATAACCCGGGGCTCGCTTCGGACAGCTTCGCGCTCAATACAACCCCATTGGATGCTACCCCATCGGAGTTGATAAGTCCGGAGGGCGGGCACTCGACCCTAAAGGGCGGTATTGAGGCAACAGCACTCGAATCTGGACAATCCGTCGTGGCTGAGATGATCCCCGTCGAGTCTTCATTAACTGATGAGACTGATCTGCTTGACATACCGGCATTTCTGAGGCGTCAGGCAAACTAAGTAGTTTTGGTAATGGCTGAAAAAGTGAAGGGTAACAAATTGCAATAAAGAGTGATTTGTTTGGTACCGAGGTAATTGATATTAAACTCTCGGAAGTTTTTTTTAAGTAGAGGTTATGGTGTGGTTTGAGAGGTTCCACTAAACACTCGCGTAACGCTGATTAGCTAGTGTATGGGATAAAAATTGGGACTGGGTGGATGGTTAAACCGTTACAAGTAGGCCGTAGTTCAAAGTAAAGCTGACCGATAGCGAAACAGGGGATTAAGGGTGTTGCTAAATCTGGAGGTGAAGAAGGAGAAAAAGATTACTCGGCAAAGGACTTTGAGAAAACAAATCGCCTGCCGAGGGATTGCTTTGCATAGCGGTCAAGATGTCTCTTTAACTTTAAAACCGGCGCCTGCTAATACAGGCGTTACTCTCTATCGGACTGATGTAGAGGCCAATGTCCCTGCGCGTTGGGACTTGGTGGTGGATACTCGGATGTGCACGGTCCTCTCGAATAATGAAGGTGTTACTGTAAGCACAGTTGAGCACTTGATGGCTGCATTGGCTGGTTGTGGCATTGATAATGCGAAAGTTGAATTAAACGCTTCAGAGGTGCCTATTATGGACGGAAGCTCTGAGCCTTTTGTTCGTATGATTGAAAAAGCTGGTGTCGTAGAGCAATCGGTGCCACGTCGTGTAATTCGGGTTCATAAGGCAATAAAGGTAAAGGTTGGCGGTGCTGAAGTTTCTATTGAACCGGGGGACTCTATCAAGTTAAGCCTAGAAATCGAGTTTCAAAGCAAAGTGATTTCCCATCAAGCATTATCCTTAGGGTTGTTTAACGGATCCTTTCGCAAGGAACTCTCCTCCGCCCGTACTTTCGGATTTTTGGATGAAGTTAAACAGTTGCGTGCTGCCGGACTTGCGAAAGGCGGTTCACTTGAAAATGCCGTAGTAGTAAGTGGTGATAAAGTGCTGAATGAGGGTGGTTTGCGTTTTGACGATGAGTTTGTTCGTCATAAAATGTTAGATGCGCTCGGGGACCTATATCTTGCCGGAGCCCCGATTATTGGATGCTTTAAGGGTGCTAAGTCTGGCCATGCAGCAAATAATGCTTTGTTGCGAGCCCTGTTTGCTGATGAAAATGCTTGGTCATACGATGTGTTGCGGGGAGAAGAGAGCGATCGTGCAATGGATGGCGGGTTGCATGCGCAATCAGAAATTGTAGTCAGCACACCATAGAGCAGTATTAAAAAAGTTACGTTGCAAGGACCAAAAAATTGTTTGAGTAGGCTCCACTCTTTTTGAATGCTTACATGGGTAGCTTGTTTCTGGGCGTAGGAGCGGCTATGTGATAGCCTTTCTTGAGGTGCATTGAATACACAGAAGAGTCGAGATGTCGCATTTATCATTAAACGAATGGTATCGCGGGGTAACCATTAGCACCCTTTGGTATGGGGTCTTAGCTTTAGTTTTGATAGCGGTTCTGGCTGGCTGTGCTCAGAAAGAAAAGAAGAAATACGTTGAGAGGCCAGTAGAAGATTTGTACAACGAGGCCCTTGACCTCATGGAAGAGCGACAGTACGCCAGCGCTTCTGAGAGATTTGATGAGGTGGAACGTCAACACCCTTATTCAGGCTGGGCGACTAAGGCCCAATTATTGGGAGGGTACTCTTACTATCTTGCAAATCGGTATGATGAAGCAATTTTAGCACTTGACCGATTCATGCAATTGCACCCCGCGAACAAAGATGTAGCTTACGCGATGTATTTAAAAGGGTTGAGTTATTACGAGCAGATCTCCGATGTAGCACGTGATCAGAAGATTACGGAGCTAGCCCTAACAGCCTTTAAAGAATTGATTTCAAGATTTCCAAAATCAAAATATGCCCGAAATGCTGCAATAAAGACCGAGTTGACGTATGATCACCTTGCGGGCAAGGAAATGGAAATTGGTCGCTATTATCATGGCCAAAATCAATATTTAGCCGCTATTAATAGATTTAAAAAAGTCGTCGACTCATATCAAACTACGACTCACGTCCCAGAAGCACTGCATCGTTTAACGGAGGCCTACCTAGCCCTTGGTGTAAATGAAGAAGCTCGAAGAACTGCGGCAGTTTTGGGGCATAATTTTCCGGGGAGTGAGTGGTATATTGACTCCTACGAAATGCTAGAAAACAAGAGCGTGCGAAACGAAGAGCCGAGAGCGCCTTGGTGGAAAGTATGGTAAGGCTCCACCTCAAGGCTTTATCAGACAATTAAAATTATAATGTTAACAAACCTGTCAATTCGTAACATAGTTTTGATTGACCGTCTCGAATTAGAGATTGAGCCTGGCCTGAGCGTGCTTACAGGTGAAACGGGTGCAGGAAAATCGATCTTGCTCGATTCGCTGGGACTTGCCACTGGTGTCAGGGCGGATACTCGATTGGTCCGCAGTGGCGCTCAACAAGCATCCGTGTCTGCAATATTTGATATACCCTCAACCCATGATGTCCACACGATGCTGGTTGATCACGATTTATCGATCGGCGAGGGAGACCTGTTAATACTCCGTCGTACATTAGCACCCGATGGCCGTTCACGAGCTTATATTAACGACCAAGCTGTGGGCGTAAATCTACTTAGAACCGTTGGAGAGCGGTTACTGGAGATTCATGGACAGTTTGATAATCAGCGACTTTTCAAGCCTGATGAGCATATGCGGTTACTAGACGCCTTTGCAGGTCACTCAGAACTTGTATCACAATGTAAAACCACGTTCCAAGCATGGCGGAAGGCTATTGCCGAACGCCAGCAGATCGAAAAAGAGGTCGAGAATGCGCGCCTTGATGAAGACTTTATCCGTCACGCTGTAACTGAACTTCAACAAATTAACCCGCTGGCTGAAGAAGAGTCTGACTTGGCGTCACAACGTCAGTTGATGATGCATGGTGAGCAGTTAGTTGAGATTCTCGGCGAAGTTCTTGAACATGCGAGTGGGTACAGTGGCTGCCAAGATAAATTACATGCTGCAACGCGTGCCTTGGAGCGGGCAGCAGAAAGAACTGAAGGTCGTTTGGATGCAGCAATCACTGCGTTCGATCAGGCTGCAGATAGCTTGGCGGATGGAATTTCAGAAATCAACCGTTTGAGTAGCGATCTAGATTTAAACCCGGGGCGCTTAGATGAGATAGAAGACCGTCTCTTTTCCCTGAGGGCGTTGGCGCGAAAGCACAACGTTCCGGTAAGTCAACTTCCACAATTGTTTGAGCGATTGAGCGGCCAATTAAATACGCTCGAAGATGGATCTTCAGGGCTCCACTTGTTGTATGCGAAGGAGAATAAAAACCGGGATGCTTACGTTAATAGTGCTAAGCTGCTGTCGAAATCTCGACTCAATGCCGCGAAAGAATTGGACGATCGTGTTGCCAGTGAATTGGCAGGACTGCATTTAGATAAGGCGAAATTTGAGACAAAAGTCGAGTTAGTGCCAGAATCTGATTGGCGGTCTTCCGGTATCGATAAGGTAAACTTCCTTGTTGCGACTAATCCGGGTACACAACTCGGTCTTATAAGTAAAATTGCATCAGGTGGCGAGATGGCTCGTTTCATGTTAGCGTTAAAGGTAGTTTTAGCCGCTGTAGAGCCAATGACAACTCTGGTTTTTGATGAGGTTGACTCTGGGGTTGGCGGGGCGGTTGCTCAAGCAGTGGGCGAGCGCATGCGAAGCTTAGGTGATGGCGGACAAGTATTAGTTGTTACTCACTCGCCGCAGGTTGCAGCAAGAGGAAATAGTCACTGGCGGATTGCTAAAAGATCGAGTGTAGACGGCGAGTCGGGTTCGGAGGTCTTGACCACGGTTGATACGTTGGACGCTATTGAAAGAAGGGAGGAAATTGCGCGTATGTTGGCGGGGCGAACCGTAACGGACGAGGCGCGATTGGCAGCGGAAAGCCTCTTGAGTGGTCCTTTGTCTTGAATAAAAAAAAGCCCATTTATGCTCATATACCCGTCGAGCAGTTATTACCTATTGAGGCCATGGCGGAACTTCAACGGTTAGCCGAGAAAATTTCCACGCATGATGAGCACTATTATAAGAACGATGCGCCAGTTATATCCGATCAGGAATACGATGCTTTGTGGCGCCGTAACGAGGAAATAGAGGCGGTATTTCCAGAGTTAATGCGCACCGATAGTCCGTCAAAACGAGTGGGTGCCAGCGTAATCCAAGGATTTTCCAAAATAACCCACAGTAGACCGATGTTGTCGTTGGATAACGCCTTTAATGAGAGTGATGTTATTGGGTTTTTAGACCGAATTCGGCGCTTCTTGCAGTTGGATAACTACGAAAAAATTGAAGTCCTCGCAGAGCCTAAAGTCGATGGACTATCAATCGCACTTTCTTATCGTAATGGAAAACTTATTTATGGCGCTACGCGAGGCGATGGAAGTATCGGCGAGGATGTTACCGCTAACATAAAAACGATCCACAATATACCGCATCAACTTCCCTCTACTGCGCCAGAGTCAATTGAAATTCGTGGGGAAGTTTTTATGGCTAAAGAAGATTTTTTAAATCTAAACCGCCGTCAAGAAGTGCGAGGAGAGAAGGTATTCGCAAATCCAAGAAATGCGGCTGCGGGCAGTCTTAGGCAGCTGGATAGTTCGATAACTGCGGCGCGACCCTTGAAATTTTTTGGTTATGCATGGGGTGCGTCTAGTTCCTCTTTGGGCGACACTGTATCTGATGTTCGTAGTAAATTTAAGCACTGGGGATTTGAATTGAATGAGCCAGCCAGGCTATGCAGTGATGTATCGGAAATTATACAATATTATACTGAGATATCGAAAGGCCGCGCGGCATTAAAGTTTGATGTAGATGGCGCGGTTTATAAAGTAAGTCGCCTAGATTGGCAGGAGAGACTAGGTGCGGTTACTCGTGCTCCGCGTTGGGCCATTGCACATAAATTTCCAGCCGAGCAAGCCGAAACCCAAATTCAGACTATTACAATCCAAGTGGGTCGGACGGGTACGTTGACGCCAGTTGCTAATTTAACGCCTGTTACGGTCGGTGGTGTAGTTGTCTCGCGCGCAACATTACATAATGAAGATGAAATTGCTCGCAAAGACCTGCGAGAGGATGATTGGGTTTTAATTCAACGGGCAGGAGATGTCATTCCGCAAGTGGTGGAGGCGCATTCTGATCGTAGATTAAACCACAGTAAACCTTTTGTCTTTCCTGAATATTGTCCCGAATGTGGCAGTCCCGCGACCCGGGCCGAGGGAGAATCCGCGTGGCGTTGTACAGGCGGCCTTATATGTCCGGCTCAAGTGGTTGAGGGGCTCAAGCACTTTGTGTCTCGCGAGGCATTCGACATAGAGGGACTCGGAACGAAGCATGTGATTGCATTTCACGAGGACGGATTGATAAAAACTGTTGTAGATATTTTCCAGCTTAGCAAAAAGCGCGACTTGATCTTGGCACGAGAGGGCTGGCAAGAGAAATCAACAGATAATTTGCTATTAGCCATTGAAGCACGACGTGACATAGATTTTAGCAGACTTATTTATTCCTTAGGAATACACAAAGTGGGGCAAGCTACAGCTAAACAAATTGCTCAGCACTATGTAAAATTTGAAACTTTCTTAAATACAATTGAATTAGCTGGAATACCGGGTCCCTCGGTCTTTGAGGATTTGATAAACATCGATGGTATTGGGCCGTCTGTGGTAGCCGATGTACATAATTTTTTTTCAGTACCTCATAATATAGATGTGATAAAGGCCCTTTCTCGCGAACTTAGGGTGAGGCCTTACCGGGAGGAGGTTGTCAGCGGCTCAGGTGCAGCGGGAAAAACGATCGTTTTTACCGGCTTGCTCGAAACTGTGGGTCGGAGGGAGGCGAAAGCACGAGCTGAGATGCTCGGCGCCAAAGTCTCCGGGGTAGTATCATCTCAGACAGACATCCTCATTGCTGGATCAGGGGCTGGCAGTAAATTGAAAAAGGCGCAAGATCTCGGGGTAAAAGTAATGTCAGAGGCGGATTGGCTGGAGTTTATTAAGCTGCGTTCGTGATGTAAAATATCGATCATTGGGTGCTGTTACGGTCAAAAATGCACTATTGCGTATTAAGCTATATGACTAACGTGACTCCATCCGTATCGGATTTTTAAAAATATAACTAGTTTTAAGTATTTCTTGGCTTTGTGTGCAAAGTACAACCAGGTATTTTATACCTCCGTTATAAATAATTGGTCGTAAAGTCACGGAGTGACTAAGTCGAGGACTCTGGGTTTTATAGGTATCAGTGCAATGGGGGCCCGAATTGTAAAGATATAGTCCAAAAAAGTTATTGGGTGTTAACTGCATTAGAATATGCCCCAATGCTACTGAAATCCCTCTAGGCTTTTAGGTTGAGACCGGTGACCCATTTTTGAGTTGTGGCAGAACGAAGTGATGTTCCAATATTACTCAGGTCAAGTGGAGATCCTACAGGGAAGAATGGTTGCGGTTTGAGAGGCTTGATGGAGAGCGCAAAGTCGGTCCAAATCGCGATATAATTGCGAAAACTCATTGTATGCTAGATTGTTGTGCAGTTTGAGCTGAAAAGAGTATTCACCAAAAACGAGACTCAGCTAAGAAACATGAGCACTCGTTGGGTGAGAAAAAAAGCCACTGTCCAACCAATCGAGGTAATCGACAATGCTCTGACCTTTTTCGTCAACGGGGAGAATGGGCTTTTGAACCGAGATATTTAGTCAGATAAGCCCCAAACCTTGTATTTAAGAGTGGGAAGTTCCATGCCGTGTCTGCTCTTCCAAAAGTTTCACAAAAAGAACCGAAAAAATTGAATGAAAAATCAGGCAGATCTTAAAGCAACTGCAAATGATAGAACGACGGGATATGAAAGTCCCTACGAGGACGCATAAAAGTCTGCAGCGTGCATTGGTGTGACATACACTAATCCCAAGGGCACAGATTATGCACAAAACTAAAATTATGGGTACCGCGAGATAGGAGATAATGTCAACGCAACCAATGCAAGAGTTTGTGGAAGCACCTTAAAGGGGGCAAATTGATTAAAAACTAGTGGTTTATGGATTCATTTTGGTTGATGCGCATAGAGTCTCAATATCCCTTTGACGAGGGGGCTATGCGGGGAATAAAAAGTTATTCTCGCTCATTTGGTGCGTTAGCTTTGGGGAAGGGGTGTGGGACTCTCTCCTAATAATGCTGATACAGAGAGTATTCACGGCAGTCATACGAGCAATAAATGACTCTGAGTGAATTTCTATACTATCCTAGCGTAAATCTATATCTTTTCCGTATCATTGAGAAAATTCATGTTCATAAGAAAATTTAAAATCTTTTTTTGGTTGTTACTTTAAATTGATTTTTGAGACAGATTAGTTAGATACTCTCTAGATATTTTTGGTTCAATTTTTCCATCAAAAGTTTTATCAACCTTGGAGGTAAATTTGAAAAATCGACTGGAAGGAAAAACCGTAATTATTACTGGTGGTAATACTGGAATTGGAAAAGCGGTTTGTACAGCTCTTGGTAGAGAAGGAAGTAACGTAGTCATTGGCTGGTACGAGCATGAGAGTCAGGCCAGATCTCTTGCAGATACAATCAACAATATAGATATGGCTGCAGCAATTCCCGTATTCGTGGATGTGACCAATGAAAAATCCGTGGAGGTTTTTGTCGGTTCGGCGTTTGAGAAATTCGGGAGTGTGGACGTCCTTATTAACAACGCCGGTATCCAAAAATCCCAATCTATTGATGTAACCTCTATGCAAGATTGGGATATTATGATGAATGTGCATTTGCGTGGCGCATTCTTATGTTCGCGTGCTGTTGTTCCTCATATGATTAAAAGAAGGGCTGGGTGTATAATTAATGTGTGTTCTCAACTTGGTTACATTGGCCGGGAAAATTATACTGCTTATTCCGCCGCGAAGGGCGGATTAATTGCATTCACACGTGCTTTAGCGCGGGAACTAGGCCCATCAGGCATTCGCGTAAATGGTGTGTCACCCGGCTTAGTTGATACCGGGTTTGACCCGCTACCTGAACATGTTAAAGATCAGCATGCCGCGAGTTTGCCCATGACCAGATTAGCCCATCCAGACGATGTCACATCAGCTTTTATATTTCTGGCAAGTGAGGAAGGGAGATATTATTGTGGTCAAATGCTTCACCCTAATGGTGGCGAAATAATGCCATAATTTATCAAGTTAGCTTATGAAACTCATAGAAAACTACCGCTATCCTTATTCTGCAATAACCTCTAGGCCAAATTTTTGTTGGCCTAATGGCGAAAAACTTGCGGTTTATGTGGGTCTAAATATTGAACACTTCTCTTTTAGTTCGGGCTTAGGGGCGCAACTCGCCCCAAGTATTGGCAATGGTCCTGATGTGCTAAATTACGCTTGGCGAGATTACGGGAATCGGGTCGGTGCGTGGAGGCTAGCAAGTATGTTTGATCAGCTTGATTTCCCACTGTCCCTTTTAGTTAACACAACTGCCTATGAGTATTGTCCAGAACTCATAGAAAGATTCCGCCTGCGTGGAGATGAAATCGTAGCTCATGGCCGCACCAACTCTGAGACGCAAAATGAGTTGAGTGAGATAGATGAAGCCAAGCTAGTTGCTGATGTTACGAAAATTATTACTGAAAAAGAGGGGAAACCGCCGGAGGGATGGTTGGGACCGTGGATTGCTGAGAGTGACTTGACACCAGATTTGTTACAGGAGTCTAATTATCAATATTTGCTCGATTGGTGTCATGACGATCAACCAATTTGGATGAAAACAAGGAGGGGTAAAATCTTATCGGTCCCGTATCCACAGGAACTAAATGATATTCCTGCAATAATGGTTCGCAAAAATACCGCAGAAGAATTCGCCGACATGATTATTGATAACTTTGACGAAATGCTTGAGCAATCTCATGAAGGGCCGTTAGTAATGGGTATAGCAATCCACGCGTATATTGTCGGACAACCATTTCGGTTGAGGCATTTCAGGCGGGCTTTGGCTCATATCAGTAAACATAGAGGTTCTGTTTGGCTTACGAATGCAGGAAGCATCGCATCGCATTATGCGGGCTTGGGAGATAATAGCCTTAAAATTTGACACTAGACTGACTAGTTCGATCGTAAATAGGGTAAGGTTGAAGAAGTCGTTATTACTAACTTTTACTGAAAAGTTCTCCCCAATTTGAAATTTCCGCCGGGTCAATATTCAAACTTCGGAAACTTCCCCATATAGATAGAGCCACACTATCAAAAATCATAGTTTTTAGCTCTAATTCGAGTTCTGATGATAGCCGTGCGGCGTTAAGGTTTGTGCATAGTACTACGATAACGTCGGGCTTAGCAGAGGCAACACTGCGAATCATCGCGGCCAGTCTCTCCTCACTCACAAGTCCAAAAGCAAAATTATTAGAAATACCTGCATGCCTCTCATCAACGCACTCAAAACCCTCTGTATGAAGATTCTCTATAATCTGATTCTGTATCGCTGAGATGTAGGGCGAAACTAAACCTAATTTTTTAATTTTGAAAACTTCAAAAGCGTCTTTCATAGCAAGGATTGCACTAGTCGCTTTGATCCCGGTTAATTCGCTGATTTCATTACAAAGTTTTATGTCCTGTTGAATTCCTAACCAACTAGCCGAGGTGCCATTCCAACAAATGACATCCATTTTTGCATCGGCAAGTAATGATGCAGCCTCTAGCATTGGATGATGATTAAATTGCTTTTTTGAAGTTTGCCTATCTGAAATTTCCGTTACTCGGAAACGGCTAAAGTGCGCCGAAATCTGTGGTGATTGAGATAAGATACTCGCACAAACAGGTTCTAAAATTGTATTAGACGATGGAGTAAGCATTCCAAAGCGAGCCTTGATCGTTTTAGAAGATGATTTCATGTTTTTCCTAAGAGGTTTCAAGTACGTTGTAGGTTGAATCTCCCCTTAAATCGATGTTATTAATAATTTGCGACATTTAAGAGGTTCAAATTTTTGCAGGGTTGTAAGCACGTTTTTGAAAGTCTTTGGTTGAACTGCTTCCACCAAATTTACCCGATAAAATCGAGTCATCCCCTACGGTATTAACGGGATGCAAGCCACTGTGGGGACCATTTTTAAAGGGTAAGTTATCGATTGAGTTAAAAACAGTGATCAGTGCCCAACGCCTTTTATCAGATAGATTAGGGCCAGACCGATGAAGAGTGTTGCAATGAAAGAATACCGCATCGCCTGGTTCTAACTCGCAAGGAACTACCGTTAATCGTTGTTCGACAATCTTTACTCGGTCAGGGTCGGCACAATATTGCTTTCCAACAAAGCTGTGATCAATGCGGCCGAGTTTGTGAGATCCTTGCATCATCTCAATGCAGCCATTTGCTCTAGTGGATGGGTCTAATGACAAAAAGCATGTTGCCATTGATGGTTCCAGGACCCCGTAGTCATAGGCGTATCCATAATCTTGATGCCATTCCCAGCTACCTCCAACGTTTGCGGCTTTGGCGTTCAGTTTAGAATTGTAATGACAGATCTCATTTCCAATTAGAGCTTTCACTATATTTGTTACTCGCCGAGATCTCATTGTGATTGAGTAGATATCATCACTTAATTCATCCCAAACAGACATCATTGTAGCCTTGCCAGATTTGTCCGTGCGCGAATATGCGGCGTTTTCAAGTAGTTCATCCTTCAAAGCTGTATCCAATATTCGCCCTGCCTCTTTGCGGGAGAACAGCGCTCTCACAACCAAAAAACCATCTTCATTGAAATTTGAAATTTCGTTATCCGCAGGGTGATCATTCATTGATTTCTCCCAACAAGCCTTAAAGGACCTTGCAATTGTCAATTTTTTTAAATACTAAGATATAGCATAAATATTAATCAAATATTTCTTTATGTATAAAATTTATTCAGTGCCTAAATTTTATGCATAGTGGCATCAGATTTTTGAGTTTGTTCAGAGTTAAAGTTCAAATACAAAGTAAGTGGTCAAGACTGGAGAAAACGTGGTATCGCGATTGGTAGGTAATCATGGGCCCTAGTGTAAAAGAAAATAATAGGTGTTGGCTAATTCCAATAATCAATAATGATCATAGAGCGTTATTATGACCCCCACGCAAGCAAGAGCCTTTTTTGCGGTAGCTAAGGCTGGAACATTTAGTGGAGCTGCACGCCAGTTAAATGTAAGCCAGCCCACGTTGACGGTACAAGTTAAAGAATTAGAGCTTACCTATGGCGTTGACTTATTTGTGAGGGACTCAACGGGAGCTCGATTAACAGAGGTTGGAGCAGCTTTGTTTCCACTAGCAGAAAAATCGCATCTCGCTGAAGAGGATTGTAAAAACTTTTTGCAAAAAATCCGCTCCTTCGAGCGCGGACAACTGATAATTGGGAGCGCTGGCCCAATCGAAGCAATGCGTGTTGCAGCACTTTTGCGACAGCATCACGGCTCAATCACTATTTCCGTCGTATTTGCCAATACACGGGAACTAATTGAAAGCTTGCGGTCGGGCTCAATTGACGTTGCATTGGTATCGGGAGCCACGTACACAAGCGATATTGAGCATTTCGCATATATACGGAATCGATTGGTAGCTGTGGCACCTGATCAACCTCAGTGGTCTAACCGAGCGATGATTTCATCAAAAGAGCTGCATACTCATTCACTTATAATCCGTGAGCAAGGCTCCATCGCTCGTGACTTTCTTGAAAGAACAATACCTGAGACAATCGGAGATTTCTCGCCGAGTATGATTGTTGGTAGCCGCGAGGGTGTAATTGTTGCTGTTGAGCAAGGCTTGGGGATTGGTGTTATCTGTGAGGCCGGTTTTCTCAAAAGTTCGAACGCGCAGTTTCTCAAGATTATTGATTTTGATGTCCCTCTGACCATGGACGTTGCATGTCTCAAGGGGCGCCAAGAGAATAAACTGATAAAAAAAGTGATGGATATAGCGAAAAAAGACGCAAACAAAGAGCACCAAAGTTGAGTGTTCTTCTCGTCCCTTGACATCCCCTTGTGGGGGCCTCTCGTAGCTTTTAAGCCTACCTTTTTTAATAATTAGTATTGCTATAGGCCCTTTGTATAGAGCCATACATGATTTGGATTGGCGTCAATTATTACATCGATCGATTATAGGGCATAGGCGCAATCGCCTACTTTTGGATTTTGACAAACCGTAGACCATAGAAAAAAGGAAGTTATTGTGAAACTTGGCCTTCAACCAATAAGACGCCTTTTTGTAATAAGCTTGGTTGCATCAATGGCAATATTCTCTCGTGAAGCGGCCTCAGAATCGCTTACACTAACCGCTGGATCACCCGGTGGTGGCTACTTCAAAGCTGCAGCCGCTTTTGCCGAATATATCAAGGAGTCGGTTCCAGGAATTGAGACAACCGTTATCCCCGGAGGGGGTTGGGCTAATGTAGAGCGGTTGCAGGCAAGCTCTAGATTGGCGGATGTTGCAGTACTTGAAAATGCGCTTGCAAGTATGGCCTTTAATGGAAAAGGCCCGAAAAGCACAAAATATGATTTTCGAATGATTGCAGCAATTCGAGGCCCGAGTGTGGCGCAAGCAGTTACACCTGTTAACACAAGAATCTCATCGTTTGAACAAATTGCAAAAGATAAGATCCCTGTCCGAATTGCCACCTTTGAGCGTTCGCAATTAGCAACGGCACAAGCTCTAGCAATTTTACAACAGTACGGACTGTCCAAGGAGAAAATTGACTCCTTCGGGGGGAAAGTGATGTTTACATCTCACAAAGAAGGGATCCGGATGCTGATGGATGGTCAGGCAGACATGTGGTTTACAGGAGGATCAATGTATCCTCACCATCAGTATATAAAAGTCGGCTCCAAAATGCCCTTTACGTTATTACCGATAAGCAAAAAAGCTGCTATGGCTGCCGGTAGTGAATTTGGTCAATCTGCCATTTCTGTGCCCAAAGATATTTATGGCGACAATAATGGCAAGAATGATGCGTATTGGTCTCCAGCTACGGTCGTTACTTTTGGTGTCCGAACAACAATGGCAGATGATTTAGTCTACAAAATAACGAAAGCGCTAGCGAAAAATAAAAGCAAGTTTCATAAGGTACATAAACAACATAAATTTTATGAGCCTGCTACGGCATGGAAAAACGTAGGTGGTGTTCCGGTCCATCCAGGAGCAGAGAGGTATTATAAAGAAATGGGCTACATGAAATAGTTCGAGTGAAAACCATCCTCGAGAAGGTTTTTATTATGAGTCCGAACTTAGACAGTAATAGCTTCTTTCAGCCTTTTAGTCTTGTCGTTCAGCAGGGAAAGCTTGGAGGGCTGCTCATTGCAATTTTGTGCGCAGTTCTTGCAAGTTTTCACCTGTGGACTGCCGCGATGGGAACCTTGTACCCGTTTTCGCAAAGAGCATTTCCAATGATGGTTTGCGCAGCGATCATTTTTTTGGGAATACGAGCGTCGAGCAAAAACAGCAGTTCGGCATTGGACACAGACTGTGATAAAAATATTCCAGTATACGACTGGATCCTAGTTTTACTTACGCTTCCAGCGTTCGGGTGGATAGCTTTCCAACCAGACTATCTTGCTAATCGATGGCCGCTAACCTTGTCGGATGCCCCAACAGTACTGGAGCAAACGCTTGGATGGCTGGCGATACTCCTGTTGTTTGAAGCGACGCGCCGAACCACAGGCTGGGTATTAGTGATTGGTGGCGCGCTGGTCCTTCTTTACGCATATGTTGGTGAACACATCAAAATTTCTGGGCTTTCCCATCGTGGTTTTGAATCAACCCATATTATTGACTATATGTTCATGACATTAGATGGGATATGGGGGGTGGCTATCGGGGTTGCCGCGACATACATCGTCGTTTTTATAATTTTTGGCGCGTTTATGGAAAAAGCCGGAGCAGCAGATTTTTTTGTGGATTTAGTCACGGCGATAGCTGGGCATACTCGCGGAGGACCCGGAAAGGTTGGAATTTTTTCATCGGCATTAGTTGGCTCTGTTACGGGGTCTTCTGTGGCGAACGTTTATACCACAGGGCAATTTACAATTCCCATGATGAAACGGCTGGGATATGCGCCCAAAACGGCAGGAGCTATTGAGGCACTGGCATCCAATGGAGGACAACTTATGCCTCCCGTGATGGGCGCTGCGGCATTTATTGTCGCAGCTTATGCCGGTGTGCCATACAGCTCAATTTTATTGGCAAGTGTTTTGCCAGCGGCTCTTTATTTCCTGAGCTTATTTATTTTTGTCCACTTAACCTCCGTTAAAACGGGAATGGCGGGGATGCCGTTGGAGGAGAAGCCAAAACTAATCGACGTCTTGCGTCAGAGAGGTCATCTTTTAATACCGATGGTTGGTTTAATTGCTCTTTTGATATGGGGAGTATCACCTTTGCGTGCAGCGTTTTATGCTGTGTGTTCTTGTGTGGTAGTGAGTTGGTTACGACCAGAAACTAGGCTTACTCCATTACGTATTTGGGCCGCGCTGCGATTGGGCGCCCAAAACTCCCTTATGATTTTGAGTACATGCGCTATTGTGGGTCTTATTATCGGTACATTTACGCTGACTGGACTTGCTTTGAATGCCAGTAGTATAATTATCAATCTTTCTGGCGGCATAAATGTCTTAGTTTTGTTCTGCGTGGTCATAGCTTCAATTGTACTCGGTATGGGCATGAACACTGTCGCAGCATTTATGCTTGTCTCGATCTTGGGCGTTCCAGCCCTTCTAGAGATAGGTATGGATAATGTAACTGCTCATATGTTTGTGTTTTACGCCGCATTGCTATCTCACATAACCCCCCCTGTTTGCCTCGCAGTTTTTGCGGCGGCACAAATCGCAGGGGCCAATATTTGGGCAACGTCGGTTCAGGCAATGAAGATGGGGCTAATAGCGTACCTTATGCCCTTTCTAATAGCAGGGTCGCCCAGCCTTTTACTGGGAATTGGTAGTAAATTTTCGTTAATACCGGTAATTTCGGCATTTATAGGCTCTATATGTGCAGCGTGCGCTGTAGAAGGTTGGACTCTCAAACGTCTAAAGCCGTTTCCGAGGGTTTTGCTTGGTGCTGGGGCAGTCTTGTTGATACTACCAATGTCCAATGGCCGATTGATAGGTTGTGCACTTGTAATTGCTGGCTTGTTTTTCAGTTCGATACGGTCTTCTAAGAGTGTAAAAAACGCATAATGAATTTAACCTGAAATTGAGAGTTAGCAACCGTATGTACACAGTCAATCAATTAAAATCGCTTGTCCAGAAAGATCGGGTGCATCGCCGGATTTACACGGATGAAGATATTTTCAATCTGGAAATGGAGAAGATTTTTGGAAAATCATGGATATTTGTTGGACACGAAAGCCAAGTACCAGACGAAAATGATTTTATAACCACAAGTCTGGGGCGTCAGCCAGTAATCCTCGTGCGTGGGGCCGGTGGCAAGCTGTCCTTGCTATTTAACCGCTGTTCGCATCGTGGAGTAAAACTTTGTATGAAAAAAAATGGGTCAGCGCGGAGTTTTGTATGCCCTTATCATGGCTGGGCCTTCAAAAATGATGGAAAACTCATGGGTACACCTTACCGAGAGGGCTTTGATGATAAATTTTTTGAAGTTGAAGACCTTGATTTAAAAAGCCCCCCAAATATTGATAGTTACCGCGGTTTTATTTTCGCATCACTATCAGAAAAAATTCAGCCGCTTGACGAATATTTAGGAGGTATTAAAAGTAGCATCGATGATTTATGTGACAGATCGCCCGAAGGGGAAATAAGCGCTACCGCTGGCTGCAACCGTTACATAATTAGATCAAATTGGAAGCAACAAGTTGATAATGGAGTGGATCTCTATCACGCTCCTTTTGCGCATGCCTCGACTTTAGATCAGGATGGAAGACAATTTAACCGACACGGCGGTGGACCCTCCTTTTATAAGCCTGGAACTCGAAAATTTATTGATTTTGATCCAATGGGGGTATGGGGCTTTGACAACGGTCACGGTTTCCAAGGAGCTGTGCCGCAGGTAGATAAGCCTGCTGGAGGGGCTTATCAAGAACTTTACGACTCTCTTCGAAGGAAACACGGAAAAGAACGTGCAACCAAAATTCTAGAATATGATCGTTTTAATACGGTGGTCTATCCCAATCTTACATTCCAAGCTTTTGGACAGCATATAAGAGTGATACATCCTATTAGCGTCAGTAAAACGGAAATTCGCATATACCCAGTTCTACTTAAGGGAGCGCCAGAAAGTTGGAATAGAGAGGCAGTGCGATCCGTTGCCGCGACACATTCGCCCGCCTCAATGATTCAGACAGATGATGTAGCCGTCTTTGAGCGCGCGCAACTTGGTTTGCAAGCGGAGAGTGTGGAATGGGTATATTTTTCAAGACACATGGGTGCGGAAAAAGCTGAAGAAAGAGGTGGATATAAGGGACCTGGCTCAAGTGAATTCTTACTTAGACGGCAATATAATGATGTATGGCTCAAGCACATGTGCGAGTGAGTCCAGTGGATAGAAAAGAAAAATCAGGATCGGTCGATCATCATGATATTGAGCAATTTTTGTTTATGGAGGCGAAATTATTAGACCAGAAAAGGTTTAACGAGTGGGCGGATCTTTTTTGTGAAGATGGAACATATTGGATCCCTACTGAAGAAGAGCAAGTGGACCCGTACTCCCATGCATCAATAATTTTTGACGATAAACAATCAATGATGGCGCGGATCCGTCGATTAGGCCATCCAATGATCCATGCGCAAAGTCCACCATCTCGCACAACACATATCGTGACTAATATTATGACTGATCTACGGATGGACAAAAAAGAAGAGTTTTTAGTCGACGCTTGTTTTACGATGTTTGAATATCGTGACGATGAGCAGCTAATGTATGGAGGGCGGTATACTTACAACCTAAAAATCTTGGGTGGACTTCTTCTAATAGATAAGAAAATTGTAAAATTAGTCAACTCAGATGCAGCTCATAACATTATGGCAGTTTACATTTAAGTAAGTAAAAGACCCTTAACACACCGTGCTATTGGGATTATCGGTTGAATATTTTTCGGGCTATGCGTGTAATAGATTGAAAGCATAGTTTAATTATATACCGAGTCCCATATATGGGTTTAGATTGATTTTTGTGTTCGATCGAGAGGCTCGCCTCGCTCTTTCGGGTCGTCGATAGGCTAGCATCGAGGCATTCTGAAAAGTCTTTGATAATTATGTTTGCCAAATCACTAATCATACCGGATCCGCGCCCGTACTGCGCAATTGAGCCTGACAGTTTCAGATCTGTATCTATGAAAACACTTGTTGAGTTCGCGCTACTGTCAGGTTCCAGACGAAATGTTACATTAGCCTCTGCCCCGCCTCTCCCCCTCGTATCCGCGCCTCTTGCAATTACACAGGCTTTATGGAGTTTGTAGTCGAGATTCTCAAACTTGGCCTCACCATCGAATATAATTGTGACAGGGCCTAAACGAACGCTTATCTGGCCTTTATAGTTAGACTGATCAATGGCTTCTAAAAGAGTTGCTCCGGGCACGCAAGGTGCTATTCGCTCTATGTCAATTAGCATATTCCAAGCCTCGTCCACTGGTAAAGGAACCGTAAATGTATTCTGAATTCTCATTATTTTTTCCCTCTTCAGCTGAGCGATAGTAAACTTTGAAGGTTATGCGTGTGCTGGCTTGGCTAAGTCGAGTTCATTGGTGGATCAATTCTACCAAGCGTTCGGGCGAAATTGGAGCTTCGGAAATCTGTACATTAAATGGCCTAAGAGCGTTTTCGACTGCAGATATTACTGTGGCAGCTGCGCATATAGTGCCAACTTCTCCAACACCCTTAACTCCTATGGGATTCTTTGCCAGCGTTGGAAAATGATAAATTTCGATATTGGGGACATCATTAGAAGTGGGCAATAGATATTCTGCAAATGTGGTAACAACTGGTTGAGCATCCCCATCATAACCCATCCATTCAAGCAGTGCATTCCCAATCCCGTGCGCTACCCCTCCGCGAATTTGACCATTAACAATTACAGGGTTAATGATCCGGCCACTATCGTTTATCACCAAATATTTATTGATTGAAACGTAACCAGTGTCAGTATCAACCTCCACCTCTGCCACGTGACTCGCATTTGCATACGCAAGATTTTTGGGTTCAAAATACACCGTTTTTTCAAGGCCGGGCGCCACGCCATCTGGAAGAGGGTATCCTTTTGCGCCAGAGCATGCCTTTGAAATTTCCGAGAATGGGAGATTTATTGTTGAGTCCTTTTTATCCTGAACTTTTCCGTCGGCAAGATACAAATCATCTGCTGGCCTTTCTAAGATATGAGAGGATACGAGCAGTGCTTTTTGTCTTACTTGGCGGGAAGCAAGGTGGACAGCATTGCCGGCGGTGACCGCCTGTCTGCTCGCAAAGCCGCCCACTCCGTGCATTATTAAGCTCGTATCTCCGGTAATTACCTTTATCTGTGAAGGACAAAGACCTAATTCTGTGGCGCAAATGGTAGCAAGAAATGTTTTGGTACCTTGCCCCATGGCGGCGGCACCGGTTGCAATGGTTACGGTGCCAGTGCGGCTAATTTTTACCATTCCGCCCTCGAATGGACCACGCCCAGTTACTTTGAGCATATTACTGACCCCGATTCCGATATAACGCCCTTCGGCGAGCGCTGCCTGTTGTTGGGATGAAAACTCCTGGTAGGACGAAACTTTTAATGCGTGGTCTAGGCAGCCAATAAAATCCCCACTATCGTAGATCATTGGTTTTCCATCACGCGCCTTCAAGGGCACTTCGTAAGGTATCCGATCTACTGGGATTAAATTCCTTCTCCTGATCTCTGCACGATCAATACCTAAATCATTCGCTATATGGTCCATTATACGTTCCATGACAAAGTTAGCCTCCGGAAAACCTGCACCTCGCACTGGAACGGTTGCAACTTTATTCGTTTCGACCACTTTTACTTCCATGTGATAATTTGGGACAATGTAAGGGCCTGGCACGGCATAGGCGCAGTTGTACGGAATGTTAAATTCCGCTAACGTGTAAGCACCTTGATCATGGATCGCGGTACCACGGATGGCAGCTAGAATGCCATTTGAGTCAAAGGCCACTTCGACACTCCAGTATTGATCGCGCTCTTGAATTGCTGATAAGAAATGTTCCCGGCGATCCTCCGTCCACTTTAGTGGACACCCTAGTTTTCGAGAAGCAAAAGCAACAATAAGTTCCTCAGGGTAAATAGCTGCTTTTGCCCCGAAACCGCCGCCAACTTCTGGTAAAATCACCCGAACATATTCTTCTTCCATTTGAAAAAGCTCACTCAAAACATTTCTCAGTTTGTGAGGCTTTTGGGTTGATGACCAGACACACATAAATTTATTTTTTGGATCATAGGAAGCGATTACACCCCGTCCCTCCATGGGGTGAGCTCCGCCACGATGCTGTTTAAGTGACAGACTGAATGAAAAGAGCTCGCTATTAAAACACGGGTCGCAATCCCCATAGGTAGCGATGATTGAACCAATTTCATTTCGGTTGCTGCTTTGATGCACAAAACATGAGTCGTTACGCAGACCGTCACGGCAATCGGAAACGGCCGGCAATGGTTCATAATCTACACGAATAGCGTTTACCGCATCTTCAGCAATATAACGATTTTCGGCAACCACCATAGCGATCGCTTCGCCAACAAAACAGACTTCATACTGCGGCAAAATTATTGGGTATGACCATTTAGGAGCAACAAAATCTCCTTGGTCGAACGGCATTTGATTCGTGCCAAAAAAAGAGACGATATCATCGTATAAAAAAATCGTTTCCACGCCGGGGATTTTCAATGCAGGCGCCAAGTCTATCGATTTTATGAGGGCATGGGGGTGCGGACTTCGAAGAAAAGCACACTCTTTCATTAGCGGTATTTTAATATCATCCAGAAATATCGCTTGCCCCCGTAACAACGTAAAATCCTCAAGCCGATTGCGGTTTTCTCCGATTAATGTGTCCATGGCACACTCACTTTATCTGGACTGACGCAAGATTGATGCAGCTTGAATTGCAGAACCCACGATACTCTGATAACCGGTACACCTGCATAGATTTCCCGAAATTGCCTCTCTCACCTCATCTTCAGTTGGATCTTGATTTTCAGAGAGAAACTCCATTAACGTCATCAGTAACCCGGGGGTACAAAATCCGCACTGTAAACCGTGATTATTGTGAAAAGCGGTTTGTAAAGGATGCAAGTCGCCATTTGGTTCAGCTAACCCTTCAACTGTAAGGATTGATGCCCCCTCGACCTGAACTGCCAAGGTCAAGCAACTACGTCGGGCACGTTTATCTACTAAGACAGTGCAAGAACCACATGCACCATGTTCACAACCAATATGCGTGCCGGTAAGGTTCAGCTTATGCCTTAAGCAGTCTGCGAGAGTTAATCTGTGCTCTACCTCTACCTCCCGTGATACGCCATTGACTTCGAGGGAGACGCGGCTAATTGTACTGATTTGTTCTGTATCGGTCATGAAATTACTGGCTGTTGTGCGCGTTCAAATGCGGTGCGTAAGGCACGTTTAGTCATCACCCCGATAAGATGTCGGCGATACTTTGTCGAAGCCTGATAGTCTCCTCCAACCTCGATATTACGCAAAGAGTCGCAAACCTTTTCGATCAGGTCTGGTTCTGAATAATTCAATAAAATTTCTTCTGCTTCCTTGCATCGTACTGGCCCAGAGCCAACTCCGCCAAGAACAAGAGATGCGCGGCAGACTGTTTTGCTGCGTTCTAGCTCTATAAGGGCTGCAGCTGAAACAATAGCAAAATCACCGACACGACGAGAAAACTCAAAAAAGCCCCAGCCATGTCCAGCCGACCAAGGGGTAAACTCTATTTCGGTAACTAATTCATCAGGCTCTATTGCAGGAGTCATATAAAAAAGCGGTAAATCCGCTACTGCTAACTTTCTCTTACCCCTGATGCTTTCAATATGAATTACAGCATCCAATGCGCGAGCCACCACGGGTAATTCTGCTGAGGGATCCAGATGACACAAACTTCCTCCAATGGTTCCCCAGTTTCGTGTTTGTCGATGGCCAATTAAACTTGTAGCTTCCACAAAAAGTGGGCAGTTTTTAATCAATAACTTTGACTCAATGATTTCGCGTTGACGCGTCATTGCGCCGATTTTTATACTTTCTCCAGAAAATTTTATTTCATTCATTCCTGGAATTTGACTGAGGTCCAAAACAACATCCGGTAGGACAAATCTCATGTTAATCATTGGCATCAAAGATTGGCCGCCCGCTAGTATTTTAACATTTTCATTGGTGGAAATGATCTCTAAGACCGATCGAATACTGTCAGGCTTAACATATTTGAAAGCGGAGGGCTTCATTGGGGATAACGTCAAATCTTAAAATGAGTTGGATTAAGTACTTCACACCTACTATGTTTGACCATATTAACGGTGTTCCCTGACGTCAAACGCATTTCGATCAACATGTCTATAGTAATATTCTATAGCTAATTTACAGTTGGATTGAATGACTCCTTTAAAAGTATACACAATTCCAGCGAGCTTTTATGACCTGAAATTTTATTATCATTGTAGGGTTTTCGGTGAAGCTCCACTGACTGATCGAAAATAAAATTATCGACTTTTCTGGATAAATCATGAACAGAACTCATACTTTTCTCTGGGCGACTCAACGTAAATGTGTTTACTCATTATCTCTCAGGAATTCTGAGAATCCGGTTGCATGAGGTGCCAGTCCCATTTGAGTGATTTGTAATTCTTCGAGAGCACGGTGGGTCATCGATCTCCCATAACTCGGGTAGGTAATTAAGTCGTAAACTATATTTTCTACAATTTAGAATTTGACGATCGAAAATACGCTTGATTTACATCATTTGTGCATTAGCACTGAATGGCCCGCCACTAGCGGTTCCAGAGAAGAGTGATGCCCGAGGTACCCCAGTAAGCACTTCTACACAATGCGACACGTAGGTTTGACTTTGAAAAGCAGTTGTCTTGTCCTCGTTAGAGCTTTGTAGTGCTTCTAGCCCCGGACTTATTCGAATTATCGGAAACCATTATTAACCAAAGTGTCATTCGATTCATATTGTAATATTAATTCGTGAAATTATCACTGTTGGTACCACCTACTCTGGGTCGAAGGTTCTGAACAACGGCGGTTTAATTGACCCGTGATATCTCACAGGAATTTTGGGGAAAGGATGTTAAACATGCAACTCCGCCGGCACCTCGATTTAGCGTTGCGGCACAGGGGGCGCCATCAATCCTAATAAGCGGAACCACCCGTGTTTTAACTTAATCCAACCATTACTTAAACATTTGTCGAAAGAAGCAATCCAGGGTGTTGAGATTGGAACTGTACAAATTGCATAGCAGATTAATAATGTGATGTTAACTGAAATAATTGGGTTCCTGCTTACCCTCGACCATCAGTTGCAGGGCAGGATTAGATGGCGAATTTTTGCTTGTATTATTGAAGGACATTTTCCTATCAATTCCGGAATTCGTATTCAGGGCATGAACGTGATCCTCCGCAAGAGGTCTTCCGAGCGCGCATTTTCCACGAGTTATGGCCTAACGGATATAAAGTACGAATTGCAGTCGGTGCCCGACCGTTATTTCAATGCTTACATTGCGGAGCCAACCCTCTAATTATTCTAAGGCGCAGTAATCGTCGGTGCATAGGTTATTCTTTTTGGAAGATGATTAGTATTGCAGGCGTTAAAGTCTAAGACCCCTCGTATTCCTAACGTCCGATCTGCGGATTTACCCCGGCATATTTAAAACACCCTGTTTTTAAACTGGGTTATCTTTGTTAATTAAGGCGCTTTGGTAATTTTTTTATATCTTCGTCCAATATGGCCCCAGCTTTCTCGCTCGTAAGGTTTTCGGTCAAAAGGGTGCGAGTGGCTTCTAGTGCTATACTAACGGTACGGGCTTTTAATTCATCGAGGGCTTGGCCCTCGGCTTGAGCAATGCGGTCAAGAGCAGTCTTTTCCCGTCGTTTCAGAGACTCACGTAACCGCTCTTCACCTAGCGCAACTGCACGTGCAGCCTCTTCTTCTGCGCTTGCAAGAAGAAGTGCTGCCTCGTCGGCTGCATCATTTTTCTTTTTTTGATATACGGATAGTAGATCTTGCGCTTCTTTTAGGAGAGATTCGGCTTCATCTAAATCTGACCTGATTTTATTAGCCCGCGAGTCAAGTGCCTTTGCGACTGCAATTGGTACTTTAAGGTAGACTAGCGCTCCAATGAATAAAATGAAGGCGATCAGCACCCAAAACGTTGGCTCCTGCATTTTCGCGCTACCCCTAACTCTTTGCCTTTATAACACTGTCAACGGCAGTAACGGCATCATTATCGGATGGAGATTCACCGATCAAACGTTTGGTTGCTTCTTGAGAGACAGCTGTAGCAATCGTCCGGATACTGTCTTCAGCTGCACTTATTGCTGCAGCAATGGTAACCTCGCTTTTAGCTATTTGCGCATTCAGTTGATCGTTTAATTCAGCTTCCCGACTAGCCGCTGTCTCGGCCATAGCCGCAGTAGCGTTGGAGATTATTGTGCTCGCTTCTGTCCGGGCCTCAGCTAATGATTGCTCATAAACGATAATCGCAGCTTCTGCCTCTCTTTTAATCTCTGCAGCTCGTTCAAGATTATCATCAATGCGGTTTTGGCGAGCTTCTAATGTGTCTGAAATTTTAGGGACGGCAACGCGCCACATGATAACAAACAATGCGGTAAAGGAAATTGCGAGCCAGAAGATCTGGCTTGGGAACGTGCTAAATTGTTCGAGTTGAGGCATAGTTTTTTTCTCCGGGGGACACCCGATTCCTCGCGTACTCTGAATATCAGTTTTGTATCTAACCCATTAACCGAAAAGAATTACCAGGGCAATCACCAAGGCAAATAGTGCGATAGCTTCGACCAAAGCGAAGCCCAGCATGGTCATCGGGAAAACAGCACTTTGCGCGGCGGGATTACGACCCACAGCCTGAATAAAGGACGCGAAGATGTTGCCAATACCGATTCCCGAGCCAATCACACCAATGGTAGCGAGACCGGCACCTAGAAGTTTTGCAGCATCCAGTTCCATGAACCTCTCCTTTCTTAACCTTACAATTTCTAGCTAAAATAAAATTATTTCGTTTGGTTGATCCGATCAACACTTTAGTGCAGATGCAAGGCGTCGTTGAGATAGAGACAAGTCAAAATCGCAAAAACAAAAGCCTGAAGAAAAGCGATGACGATCTCAAGTCCTGTCAGGGCTACTATGAACGCGAGAGGGAGCCAACCCGCGACAATACCCAACGATATAACGAACCCAGCGAATACCTTGAGTAAAGTATGCCCAGCCAACATATTAGCAAATAGCCTAACGCTTAAACTAATAGGTCGCGAAAGATAGGAGATAATCTCAATCGGAATAAGTAAAGGCGCCATATACATCGGGACCCCGGGCGGCATAAAAAAGCTAAAAAAGTGTAACTTGTGTCTCATGATGGCTATCAGAGTTACGCCGAAAAAAATCACAAGAGCCATCGCAAATGTGACGACAATATGACTTGTAAATGTAAACGAGTAGGGGATCATTCCCCACATATTCCCAAAGAGCACGAACATAAAAATTGTGAAAATAAATGGAAAATAGGGGCGTCCGTCCGGCCCTACTGTGTCGCGTACTAAGTTAGCTATGAACACATAACTGAGCTCGACCATGGATTGCCACCGGCCCGGGACAAGCTGTGATTTACGCATGCCGAGCAACAGAAACGCACTGACCGTGATAACAGTTAGGACCATAAAAGTCGACGAATTCGTAAATGACACATCAATTCCGGCTGGATACATGGGAACCAGGGTTTTAATCTCAAATTGCGCGAGTGGGCTCTGTCCTGCAGCCAATTTTTTAACCCCTCAACCTTAATCTTCTTGTTGCCCTTTGTCTTTAGAATAACCTGCAGCATAACCTTGGCCTGATGCTAAGCGATACACATTTAACATACCAGCAACTCCACCAAGAACGATGAATAAAAGCATCAACCAAGGCTTTGTTCCGAGCCATTCATCGATAAACCATCCCACACCAACTCCAATGCCAACAGCGGAAACTATCTCAAGTGACACCCGAAATGCAAGCCCAAGTGAGCCACCTTTTTCAGTCTTTTGTGCGCTAGGCTGTTTGAGTGGGTCCAAGGTTTTACGACGTGCCTTACTGAGGCGGGTATCGAAACTATCAAGCACGTCTCTTTTGTCGTCGCTATTCATAAAAGCCCCTCTAATAGCAGTGTTTTAAGGCTTACTGGTTATCCAGCTAAAGCTTAACATGATATTCACTTGTGATAGTTACGCAATGTCGCGCAGCTCCGTCGCTTTTTGCAGATCAACGGAAACTAGCTGAGACACACCACGCTCGGACATTGTTACTCCAAATAATCGATCCATCCGGGCCATGGTCATACGGTGGTGAGTAATCACTAGGAAACGCGTCTGATTAGAGTTGGACATTTCGTCTAAAAGTTTACAAAATCGGTCAACGTTTGCATCATCTAAAGGTGCGTCAACCTCATCCAGCACGCAGATTGGCGCAGGATTCGTCAAGAATACTGCAAATAAAAGTGACAATGCCGTTAAAGCTTGCTCTCCTCCAGAGAGCAAAGTGAGAACTTGTAATTTTTTTCCGGGTGGGCTGGCCATAATTTCGAGACCGGCATCAAGGGGGTCGCCTGACTCAGTAAGTGCTAAATGCGCCTGCCCCCCGCCAAACAATCTGACAAATAGATGTTGGAAATGTCTGTCTACCTCTTTGAAAGATGCTAAAAGCCGCGCGCGCCCCTCGCGATTAAGCTCGGAGATACCTTGACGGAGTTTATCTATCGCAGCGACTAAATCGGCATGTTCAGATGCCAAAGAATCAATTTGTTCCTGCATCTCCTGCGCCTCGGTGTCTGCACGGAGGTTTACTGGCCCCATAGTCTCGCGTTCTCTATTAAGACGCTCAACCCTGCGTTCCGTCATCTCGAGCGAAGGTAGATTTTTGTCGGGGTCAACTTGAGAAATCTGAAGTAATTCCTCAGGTTTGCATGATAATTTATCATAAACGCGCTCTGATATGGAGAGGCAGGTTTGGTGACTTTGGTCAACCGCACCCTCAGCGCGAACCCGGTTTTCACGTGCACCGGCCAGTGCGGTTTCAGACTCCCGCATTTTTTTACTAGCCTCGAGAAGTGCGATTTCCCCAGCTTGTAGGTTATTTGCAGCTTTTGTGCGTTGTAATTCGGAGGTATCAAGTGCCTCCAATAAAGTGGTTCGTTGCACGTTTAACTCTGCTGGTGCTGCTTCTAGCCTTTCAAGCTCTACCTTTAATTGTTTATAACGAGATTCTAAAGACTCAAATTGGCGCGAGGAGTCCGATTGCCGGCGCTTCCACAAAATTAATTCGTCAGTGATGGCCACTAAGCGTTGATTGCGTTCAAGGGCTCTGCGCTCAAGGCCTTCATGACTGGTCCGACATGCAATTTGATTAGTTCGCTGCTGTTCGAGCTCTTCTCGGTGCTTATTTATCTGCAAGCGATCGGCATTAGGCGAGGGAGTTCCAACAAGTTCTTGTTTGGTATTATCTATCGCTTGTAACCCGTCGATAATGTCAAGGTCATTATGCTCTTTCGCTTCTATTATTGCTGATAGTTTTGAGGAATGCTGAGTTGCGCGCTCTTTAACTATCGTTAATTTCTCGCGAACAACCTCTAAAGCCTGTTCTGTTTCAATTACATATTTGCGGGCAGATTGCTCGGTCTCGCGTGCATTTAGATCTATTTCACGAGCCTTATCTCGCCTCGACGCGGCCTCTGCTGCAGCTCGTTTAAGATCAGCTAGATTGGCGCGCAGCTCTGCAAGATGATTGCGTTGCTCGAGCCGAGTTGCAGCTGGAGTTGCTGCTTGTGATGATATCGTATAACCGTCCCAGCGCCATAGACCACCTTGACGACTGACTAGGCGTTGACCTTGGCAAAGTTGTGGTGCTGCTGCCCGAGCTTGGGCGTCGGTCTCAGTTACCCCAACTTGTGCAAGTCTACGCGCGAGGGCTTTGGGAGCTATGACGTATTCGCTGAGTGATTGTGTGCCTTGTGGAAGTTGGGGCATATTTAAGAATAAAGGGAGTGTCCGCCAGTGAAGAGGCGCGGCTTCATCTGTCGGCGATGAGAGATCATCACCTAATGCGGCACCAAGAGCCGCCTCAAAGCCGGGTGTCACATCGAGTGCATCGATGACAGGTGGAAACAAGTCATGTTCAAAGGTTGAGAGAAGATTTTCAAGAACCCGCTCCTCCGTTTGGAGCTCTGTGACAGATGCTTGTGCTTCGTGATAGACGCTCACGCTGATGCGACTTTTTTCTTCTGCCTCCGCCTTTGCTGACTCAGCCTCTGACAATTGATGACGATATTTCGAGAGTCGTGATTGATGGTCTTGCAGTTCTCTCTCGGCCAGATTTAGTTCTTCGGCTCCGGGACTCTCCGCTTCGAGGCTGCTGCGTTGGTCAGCAATACTTCCAGCACGGTCCTGCAGTCTCTTTTGTTGTTGTGTGAGCTCCTCTATGCGTCGTCCGAGACTAGTGCGTCGAGCTTCGACGCCGGCGACCTCCTCAGTGAGGTGCATCAGACGATTCTCAATTTCCCCAACTATTTGATTGGCACGGCTTAAATCTTGCTCAGCTGTCAGGCGAGCTTTTGTCTCCCTTTCACGCGAGGTCTCAATGTCACTGATCTCAGCGGTTAACTGTTCGATTGCTGCGGTGGCGTCGCCCGCAAACTCGCGCTCGCGCTTCATGTCTGATTCTAATTGTTGTAGTTGGGAGATGGTCTGCCCAGTCGCATTACAAAGACGCTGCTCTTCGGCCTCTAAGCCTTCCTGAGCCACTCTGAGACGGTGCAATTTTGCACCCGCTTCTGCCTCTTTTTGACGCAGATTAGGGATAAGTGCGGAACACTCGGTGTGTTGCTTTGCCGCATGTACTGCATGGCTGGTAAGCTCCCCAACTTGAGAGCTCGTATCAACCAATTTCTTCTCGACTTCGAAGGAATATTTTTCGGCATGAGTCCAGAGCAGATAGAACATTGTTGCTTCTGCCTTGCGAATATGATCGGAGAGGTTTCTGTAGCGACTGGCTTGCCGAGCTTGTTTTTTTAGCCCGGCTAACTGGGATTCTAATGTAACTAAAATATCGTCGAGGCGTTCTAAATTAGTTTCCGCTCCCCGCAGACGCAGTTCGGCCTCATGACGGCGGGAATGCAATCCCGTGATTCCCGCTGCTTCTTCAAGAATACCTCGGCGCTCTTTTGGCTTAGCATTAATCAGTGCTCCAATGCGCCCCTGACTGACTAGCGCGGTTGAGCGCGCGCCAGTGGCAGAATCGGCGAATAAGAGCTGAATGTCACGGGCTCTCACGTCAGCACCGTTCACACGATAATTTGATCCTTTATCTAGCTCAATTCGGCGACTAACGTCTAACTCGTCCGCATCGTTAAACTGTGCGGGGGCGGAGCGATCTTGATTATTGAGGGTGAGAATAACTTCAGCATTATTGCGTGGCGGGCGATTACTGGTACCGCCAAATATAACATCCTCCATACCTACTCCGCGCATCTGTTTCGCGGAGGTTTCACCCATTACCCACCTCAGGGCCTCCACAAGGTTTGATTTTCCACATCCATTGGGGCCGACCACACCGGTTAGGCCGAGTTCTATCGGTAACTCTGTATTTTCCACAAAAGATTTGAAGCCCGAGAGGCGAAGTTTATTAAATGCCAGCAAAGCCAAGAGGCTCCTTTATTAAGTCACTGGTTTGCGCGATGTAATGCATTGTCAACAAGGGATTTAAAAGCACCATATTCGATGAAGCCGCTATGTTTTTGGCCGTTAATAACAAAAGATGGAGTCGAGTTTATATCGTGCTCCTCGCTCGCATCTCTTGCGGTATTTTGAATGTAATCAATTAACGGCTGTTGCTGAATGCAATGGTCAACATCGTCACTATTTAATCCACCAAACCGTGCGACCTTTTTAAGCGCGGTCAGTGGGTTTTCAGCCTGCGCCCAACTTTTTTGAGAGCGAAAAAATAAATCTACAAATCCAAAATACCGTTTTGGTCCCGCACACCTTGCAATCATTGATGCAGCTAAAGCTGGCGTACCTAGCGGAAAATCAACGAAAACCATTTTCACCTTACCCGTGTCGATGTAATCTCTCTTCAAATGCGGAAAGGTTTTTTGGTGGAAATGTGCACAATGAGTGCATCCGAGCGATGCATATTCAGTGATTATCACAGTCGCAGTTGGGTCGCCAACCATGGCTTTTTGCATCGATTCCTGTAAACTCACTAGGCCCGCCTTGGCGTGAGAGGTTTTAATCGCTTCCGGGCTCAAAATTACGGCGATAAAAAATATCAATCGGAACCCGTAAAAAACTCTCTGATTCAGCATATGTCGCAACAGCTTACTCTCCTACGCACTATCCACCCCTAAATATAGTGGTTTGATGATAGAGGTGTCGACTCATTTTCCCACTAAGTCCTCCAGAGCTAGCGTGAAATTTTAGATTATCGGTTCCAGTTTCAGTGTTTCCTAATGAGACAGACGGAATAAAAATTAATTTTCGGTGATTACACGGCCTAACCTCTCTAAGGCACTCTTGATTTGTGGGTCATTCACCGGAGAAAGTAATTGGTCCAGCTCTTCGCGGCGTTTTTCAGACATATTTGGCCTTGATCGGTGCGAAATTCCGTCGATTTTTTTTGGAAATGGCCCGTGAATAAAACGTAAACGCTTCACCGCTGCAAAGCCAAAATGAGCGTTAATTCGCTCGATTAATTGTGGAGTTAGATGTTGCAGTTGCGTGGCCATAGAGGACCCATCAACGCGAAGGTGAAGAAGACCATTAGTCCTATCACGACTTGGATAAGATATTTTTTCGGGATGAGAATGCTGTGCAATGGCTGCCCCGACGATTTCGTTCCAATTCTTTACAATGGCTCCGTCGGCCATTCCGCGCCTGCCGAAAACTGGTTTAGTTAGCTTGCCAATGCTGAGGCTCAGCGGTTCAATCTTGTTCCGCCGCGCGTGGTATTTGTACCTTGAGGATGGGGGCTTTTTAAGCATATTGGAATATGTTACGCTTAAATTCTTGATTGAGCAACTGGCCTTAACTCAAGCAAATAGCTTGAACTTCATCATGGTATTATATCGTTTTTCATATGCTGATGCATTATTATCCTGGTTCGATGATAACGCTCGAAATCTGCCTTGGCGAGAAAAAATTGGTGAAAAAGCCGATCCATATCGTGTTTGGGTAAGTGAAATCATGTTGCAACAAACTACGGTGGCTGCAGTAATTCCATATTTTAATAGTTTTATGGCGCGCTGGCCAAGTGTGCATGAGTTATCAAGAGCGCCGCTAGACGAGATTCTGCATGCATGGCAAGGGCTTGGATATTATTCGCGGGCGCGGAATCTTCACCAATGTGCGAAGTATATTTGTGAGCATTTAAAAGGAATATTCCCATCTCATGAGGAGACTCTATGCAAATTACCGGGCATTGGTCCCTACACGGCAGCCGCGATCGTCGCCATTGCATATGGTCAAAAAGCAACGCCGATTGATACTAATGTAGAGCGGGTAGTCACGCGTATTCACGCTTTAAAAACTCCGCTGCCAAAGGCTAAGCGAGAAATTAAAGCACTCGCCAAAATGATGACACCAGACAGGCGCCCAGGCGACTATGCGCAAGCAATTATGGATTTAGGTGCAGGCGTATGTCGCCCAAGAGCTCCGAACTGCGGGTTTTGCCCGCTCAAAGATAATTGCCTTGCATTCAAGAGTGGTGAGCCAACACTACTCCCCCATAGGTTGCCAAAAAACGCGCGGTTGACCCGGCATGGTACGGTTTTCTGGACGGCTCGTAAGGACGCGGCTGTGCTTGTGCGCCGCCGTGCAGAGAGGGGCTTATTGGGTGGTATGATGGAATTTCCCTCAACGCCTTGGGTGGTATCGCCGGTGCCGGAAATTAGGAAGCATGAACCGTTTCCCGGCGATTGGCAGCCATTGCCTGGTGAAGTAGCCCATATTTTTAGTCATTTCCGACTTGTCCTCCGTGTGGTCTCGGCAGTCGTCGAACAGGATAACTGCGATAATGGGCAATGGTGCATGCCTGATGATTTTGGTAAACTAGCTCTGCCTACAGTTATGAAAAAAGTCGCCCTCCATGTGAGCAAAGTCGCAGCTGTGTTTCCTCGCAGCGATACGCTTTTAAGTGTCGAAAGAAACTAGCGTTTCAAAGGGGATATCGAGTTTGTTGCGGCCTTTGAGAGAGTTGAGCTCGATAATACATGCTGCGCCAACGACACCGGCGTTAACTTTATGTAACAACTCAACAGAAGCAGCCATGGTTCCGCCGGTTGCTAATAAATCATCAAGAATAAATACTCGTTGACCTTTTTTAATAGCATCTCTCTGGATTTCAATTGTATCGGATCCGTATTCAAGAACGTATTCATGCGAAATTGTTGAGCCTGGTAATTTCCCCTTCTTTCGGATCATTATCACTCCCAAACCTAGTTGGGACCCCAGTGCTGCGCTTAACAAAAATCCGCGGGATTCAATTCCAGCAAGCAGATCAGGTTGATATTTAGTTACAATTCGGGCAAGGCGGCCCAAGGTAACCCGCCAAGCGTCAGAATGCGCCAGCAGAGTTGAAATGTCGTAAAAAAGAATGCCTGTTTTTGGAAAGTCTGGAATTGACCTAATATGATCTTTTAAATCCATGTTGGTTTCCTATTTCGAGTTTCTGGGCACAAAAAGTCTCATGTAATTGATGGAAATCTTCACAGTAATTTTGTTTTCCAAGTCCCGCAACACTTGAGAAGTAAGTGATCGATACCAAATTCGACCGAAACTCAATTTCCATGTTGCAAAAAATTTTTCAGTACCACAACATTAAAGGACAACCAACAGTTGAGGGGTTTACCCAAAAATGGATTGTGCAGCACTCACTGGCGCACTGTTCGACCACTATCCAGGCTTGAACTTAAAATTACGGATTAAAATTCATGATGCTCGTACGTCAATTCGTACGCCAGCGCTTTGTTCCATTGGGGAATTAACTACGACATTGGGACGGAGCCTTCATTGGGTCGACTGTAAAGTAAATTTAAATAAAGACCCTTGGCTATGACTCATGTGTTTCATCGCCAGCTCATTTCGCCCATGCCGTGTGCCGTGGCATGTGATGGCATTTATTTAATTGATGCGACCGGCAAAAAATATCTTGATGGATCAGGTGGGGCGGCGGTGTCCTCTTTGGGGCATGGTGATCCAGATGTTATTGCCGCTATTAAACAGCAAGCTGATACTTTGGCTTTCGCTCATACGGGTTTCTTCACGTCTGAACCAGCTGAGAGATTGGCTGACTTGTTGGCTAAAGGAGCGCCGTGTAATTCGGCGATGGTTTATTTTGTATCTGGTGGCTCGGAGGCAGTTGAGGCAGCACTCAAGATGGCGAGGCAATACCATGTGGAACGCGGTGATCTCTCCCGCAAGCATTTCATCGCTCGTCGGCAGAGTTATCACGGCAACACCCTTGGAGCGTTATCCGCTGGAGGAAACGTGGTGCGGCGAGCACCTTTTGAAGGTATGTTGTTAAAAACAAACCATATTTCAGCATGCTATGCTTACAGGGGTAGACTAGATGATGAATCCGAACACGAGTACGGGCAACGCGCCGCCAACGAGCTGGAAATTGAAATTCAACGGTTAGACCCTAAAAACGTGGCGGCATTTATAGCAGAGACTGTTGGCGGTGCGACGGCAGGTGTAATTCCCCCTGTCCGGGGTTATTTCAAGCGTATCCGCGAGATTTGTGATCGTTATGGAGTTTTGCTAATTTTGGATGAAATTATGTGTGGGATGGGCCGGACTGGAACGTTGTTCGCTTGCGAACAAGACGACGTGATTCCCGATATCGTCTGTATTGCGAAAGGTTTGGGTGGAGGATACCAACCCATAGGTGCGACCTTGGTCCGAAGTAATATTCACGAGCAATTCAAAGATGGCAGCGGTTTTTTTCAGCACGGGCACACATATATGGGGCATCCAATAGCGTGTGCTGCTGCACTAGCAGTTCAATCAAAAATTCGAGATAAAGGGCTATTGGCGCAAGTTAAATTACGCGGAGAAATATTAACAGAGCGCTTGAGAGCGTGCTTTAAAAATCATCCTTATATCGGTGACATCCGCGGTCGTGGTTTGTTCCAAGGTATTGAGTTGGTCGCTGACCGTGTAACAAAAAAGCCATTCGATCCCGAGTACAGATTAAGCCGCTGCATCAAAGACAATGCTATGGCATTAGGCTTGATTTGTTATCCGGGAAGTGGCACGGCCGACGGGAGAAACGGAGATCATGTGCTTCTGGCACCGCCATTTATCATCACACCTGACCAATTGGATGAAATGGTGGATATGCTAGCGAGGGCTGTCGAGAGCTCTCTGAAACAAAAACGATCAAAAGATTGGATCATCCAAAAGTGAGGCTGGATAAAAGTGGGTAGGGCCCGAATCTGCTTTGATGATTTTATTCGTTGAACTGCGAATAATATCCCTGCGGGCTGCAACAAGGGCTGGGCACGTAGCTTAGGAAATTAGTACACATGGAGGCGAGTGATAATGACTAATAAAAGACTTGTTTCAGGCGCGATTGTGCTTTTGGGTTTTGCTGTTACCGCTACGCCGACATATGCGTTTAAAAAACAATTCATATCAATAGGTACGGGCAGTGTCTCTGGGGTTTATTACCCGACAGGCAGAGCTATCTGTGGACTAGTAAACAATACCCGAGAATCTCACGGCATTCGGTGCTCGGTTGAGGTGACCAGTGGCTCAACGTTTAACATAAATAAGGTGCGTGCCGGTGAGTTGGAGATGGGGATTGCACAGTCTGATTGGCAATATCACGCATATAATGGTACAGGAAAAGAGAGTTTTAGGAGGGCCGGACCATTTAAAAATCTTCGCGCGGTATTCTCGGTTTATCCCGAGCCCGTAAGCATTGTTACACGGGCTGACTCTGGCATTAAAATCGTTGATGATTTGGCGGGGAAGCGGGTTAGCATCGGCGAGCCGGGATCCCGATCGGAGGCCATCTGGACTGTGATGTGGCGTGCAATGGGTAAAACGGACTCGGATCTGACAATAGCTGCTCGAATGAAGTCGTTAGAGACTCCGGCGGCTCTTTGCGACAATAAGATAGATGCCTTCTTTTGGCTTGCAGCTAACCCAGCCACACTAAACAGAGAAGCTGCTATGATTTGTGATGTAAAATTTGCCAGCGTTGACAATGCGTTGATCGCAAAGTTAGTGAGCTCCCGATCATTTTATCGCTGGGCAACAATCCCGGGCGGCATGTACAGGGGGAATCCTGAAGATATAAAAACTTTCGGTGTCGGCGCAACACTCGTAACCTCCACGCGCACTTCAATTAATGCGGTCTACAATGTCGTGAAGGCCGTATTTGATAATTTTGAAGAGTTCAAAAAAAAGCACCCTACGTTTTCAGTCTTAAGTGAGAGGGAAATGATGAGAGACGGCCTCTCGGCGCCATTGCATCTTGGGGCAATCAAGTTTTATAAAGAACGCGGATGGATGTAGGTTGTATTGTGTGAGGGCGGCGAGGCGGGTTATAAAAAAACAACTCGTAACTGAGTGTAAAATCGTCTTGGTTTAATGCATAGTTGGGGATTTTTACACATGTTTTAGAGATACTTTTAGCTTTAATGATCGGGGATAGACCAGAATATTCCGATTCATAGAGGCGAAGGGGTGCTTTACCCCTCTTGAGACATTGGGGCTATAAAGGTCGCCTGTTTGGACTTAACTCTGAATTAGTTGTGTTTTATTTTACTGGGGAATTGTATCATGTATTCTGCCATGTTTTTTTAGACGCGCTACTTTACCGCGGCTCTCCAATCTCACGCCAAATTTCGTATTCATTGCGAAATCGTTGCAATGAGGACCAGACGCGAGCGAAATCGGAATTATTCGTGGAGAGTTCTGCGGCGGTCACTTGCCACGCGTTGCGAAGTGCCGTTAGAATTTCGGGTGACCAGGTATCAATAATCGCCCCGGATTTGGTTAACTCTTTTAGGGCGTTGAACTGATTGTATTCACTTTTAGAGACGCCTGTTGTAATGTTGTCCCCGCATATACTCTTTAATTGAGCCTTTAGTGGGGTAGGCAAACTCTGCCAACTACCGGCATTTATTACCAAAGTTAGTAATGTTGCGGGTTTGTGCCAACCCGGGAAGTAGTAGTGCCTCGCCATCTTGTGAAGACCTAACTGCAAATCTACGGATGGCTGCGCAGCAGCGGCGCCATCGATTAAACCTCGCTCAAAGGCAATAAAAATATCGGCTTCAGAAATCTGTGTAACTTCTGCACCCAGCCGTTGAAGAACCCTCGCTCCCAACCCGGTCATGCCGATTTTCAGTTTTTTGAGAGTATTGAGGTCAGGCACCGGCTTACGGAACCATCCTGAACCTACGGGTGGTAAAAGACCGCAAGCGATTGCATGCAATCCTAACTTGGCGAAGTGCTCTTCCATGAGTTTCAAGCCCTCGCCATGCAACCAAGCCAAGTACTCTTGTATCGGTGGCCCAAACGGAATCCCGGAATATAATGAGAGGGCTGGACTCATATCTGACCAAAGTTCTGGCGTTGCGAAAATCGCCTCTATCGCCCCGGAGCGAAGGGCTTCTAGTACACCTTCCGACTCCACCAGAGTTCCGGGCTCGTAAAACTTAATCTTGAAATGATTACCAGAAGACTCAGCGATTTTACTCTCAAGACGTTTTCCTGACGTCCCAAGATCCGCGAGAGAGGATCCGTAAGCGCTCGCCATGCGCCACCGACTGCCGCGGGGCGCCGGCGCATTCATTGATGGTTTTGGCGCCCCTGAAACAGATCTTGTTGAACTGAGAGAAATGATGCTTTTTTGTCGAACAGCCTGTTCGTTTTTACCAGTGAACATACCTCTCGTTTGCACGGGTAGTTGCAACCGCGGTGCCACCACCGTCGTCCCAACAACGATGCCGATTACGATACCAACAACAGTTCCGACAATCAGGTTTTGCATTTTGCCTTCTCTTCATTGAGTCATACTAATATGATTTGACTTGCAAAGATGTGCAATTCACAGGTTGTGGCAAACCACCGACAAAGATACTTAATTTGCCGGTACTGACAGCCTCATGTACTCGCATAGTTAAGCGCTTGTGTGCAAGTAAATTGAAAAAGAGCGTAAATGGCAAAATAGAGATGGTCGGAGTGAGAGGATTTGAACCTCCGGCCCCCGCCTCCCGAAGACGGTGCTCTACCAGGCTGAGCTACACTCCGATGATGAAAACGTTATTTAACTTCAATAGACGACGAACTAACAAGCAAAAGAATTACAGAAAAAGTGAGAGTTCTGCCCCAATTTTCTAACTGTTCTAGTCAAGGGGTATATTGATCCCTACTTGTACTTATACTGTCCAGCCAGAGCATACAAGAATACTTCCTGAATTGGTATTTGCATAGAAACGGGCATTGTTCCCAAAAACTAGTCGTCCAGAGCATTGAGGTTAAGACTACAATCAATGCTTACCGGTAGATACTGGTAGATAGCTTCTTGACACCCTCTTGAACTCTTCCAAGCAACAATCTATCAGTAATACTTTAACCTGTTTAGTGCGCCCGTTCGATGCAAAAATCAATCAAATCGTGGAATGAGCGTTTCACGGGACAGTCTTCAAAAATACCAAGTGAGTCCCGCGCGATAGCGCCATAGTGACGTGCACGTTCTAGTGTATCTTCCAATGCCTGATGGCGTGTCATCAGTTCAATCGCTTGCTCTAAATCATTATCTCTCTGTTCTAAATTCCCAAGAGTGCGCCGCCAAAACGCTCGCTCTCTCTCATCACCGCGTCGGAACGCAAGAATTACAGGCAGTGTAATTTTACCTTCACGAAAATCATCGCCGACGGTTTTGCCAAGCTTTGCTTGTGTAGCGGAGTAATCCAGAACATCATCTACCAATTGGTAAACAATTCCTATATTCATGCCATATGTCTCTAGTGCTTCTTCCTCAACCATTGGACGATCAGCAACAACAGCACCAACACGACATGCGGCGGCAAAAAGCTGAGCGGTTTTACCTTTTACAACGTCTAGATAGGCGGTTTCACTTGTTTCGGTGTCATTAGTTGTGATTAGTTGGAGCACTTCCCCCTCTGCGATGACCGCCGAGGCATGGCTCAGAATACGAAGAACGTCCAAAGAACCGTCCTCAACCATTAATTCAAAGGAGCGGCTAAACAAAAAATCCCCTACGAGAACGCTGGGCTTGTTGCCGAATAATGTATTAGCCGATGCTAATCCTCGCCGTAAATTACTCTCGTCGACTACGTCGTCATGAAGCAAAGTAGCGGTATGAATGAACTCCACACACGTCGCGAGTGCAACGTGTCGCTGGCCTTCGCAATATCCACACATTCGCGCCGCTGCTAGGGTAAGCATTGGTCGCAAACGCTTGCCACCGGCAGCGACAATATGCCCAGCAAGTTGAGGGATAAGGATAACAGGTGAGTCCATCTTGCGCACGATTAATCTATTAACCGCTTGAAGATCGGTTGACACTAACTCTGTTAAGGCATCTAAAGTTGGTCTCTTCCGTTCACTATCTAAATTGACGACAACGCCCATCTCAACTTCCCAAGGGTCATTATGTGGAAAATTTATACCCGGCACATTTCACAGCTTGACGCGCAAGGATTGAGCCTTAAGCATAGCAGCCATCAGCGGCGCGGCAAGTGCTGCAGATTTATGGGGTTGGCACATGAAGGAATTGGTGCGCAGTAACGATATTGTATTCGTCTCTTGGTTGACCATGCGGTTGGAACAAGAGGATGTTACAGCAGTAGTCCTAGATAGTCACATGGCAATCGCTGATGGATCCATTCCCGCCATCCAGCGTAGGATAATGGTTGCTGATAACGACATTGAACGTGCGCGAATTGTTCTCAGAGAAGCGGATAACTTATGAACAATAAAAATGCGACCTCTGACTTTGATGGACAGGTCACAGAGACTTGGCTTTTGGGCGGGAGTGTAACCTGTTTTCAACCGACCAAAGGGTTCAGAACGGCGATCGATGCTGTGTTTATGGCGGCCGCAGTGCCCGCGGAGAGCGGATCTAGTATTCTTGATTTGGGTACGGGGGTAGGGGCCGCGGCATTTTGCTTGGCAGTTCGGAACAATAGCGTTTTCGTCACTGGACTTGAACTGCAACCTGCGATGGCAGAATTGGCCCAACGCGGTGTGAAGGCTAATGGATTAAATCACCGTGTAAATATTTTAATCGGTGATCTCATGGAGCCGCCAGAGTACCTGAAGACGAGGCGGTTTCAGCATGTCATGGCAAATCCCCCCTATATCCCTGTGGACGCGGGGACTCGCTCGCCAAACCCCGTTAAAGCTATCGCAACCATGGAGGGCAACGCTAAATTATCCGATTGGGTAAACTTTGCGGTGGATCGGCTGGAGGTGGGCGGCACGGTTACGTTGGTTCATCGGTGGGATCGAATGACTGAAGTTCAGGATCAACTTACTGCGGCAAAGTGCGGGGCTATTAAAGTTTTGCCGTTGGCACCTAAACTTAGTGGCAACCCTATCCGCGCATTGATCCGGGGATATAAAGGACGAGACTCACGAACAAAAATCTATCCATCACTCATTTTGCATGAGACAGGTGGTTCCTACACCCCAGCTGCTGAGCGAATCCTTCGTGGCGGGAAGCATTTATTTTAGTTAAAAAAATGAGAGTATTACCATGACCACCACTAATTTTATAAGTTCTATCTTATCCCTCCGATTTTGGCGGAATCCAGACCCTATTGTTGCTGTGTTGCCCATGACGGGTGTAATTGGCGGAACAGGGCGGCTAGGTCGGGGGCTGAATTTACAAAAACTGGCACCTATGCTTGAGCGTGCATTTGGTTTCCGTAACTTGGCAGCAGTTGCTTTGGTGATAAATTCGCCCGGTGGGTCACCAGTTCAATCAGCACTGATTGCGGGACGGATCCGTGAACTTGCTGCCGAGAAAGACATCCCAGTTTTTGCGTTCATTGAGGATGTTGGGGCATCAGGAGGATATTGGCTGGCTTGTGCCGCGGACCAGATTTACGCGAATCCGTCTTCGGTTGTTGGATCAATAGGGGTAGTATCTGGAGGTTTTGGCTTTGTTGAGATGCTCTCAAAACTCGGGATTGAAAGGAGACTCCACACATCCGGGGATAAAAAGGCAATGCTTGATCCATTTAGTCCAGAGAAATCGTCCGATATAAAGCATTTAAAAGCTTTGCAGAGGGAGCTTCATAATGACTTTAAAGAAATGGTTCGAGAGCGCCGTTTTGGCAAACTAATAGATGATGAGAAAACTCTGTTTAGCGGCGCTTTTTGGTCGGGGCGAAAAGCACTTGAGCTGGGTTTGATTGACGATTTGGGAGCGGTAAGGCCTGTCATCACGAAAACATTCGGAGACACTGTAAAATTTCGCACAGTTATGCGACGTCAACGTTGGTTTCGTGGATATGAGGGTTTGTCATTGTGGAGAGAATTGGAGATATCCGGCGAGAGTTTAGGGAGCGATTTTTCGGCCGGTTTGGTTCATGAGTTAGAGGAGCGTGCAGAGTGGAGCAAGTTTGGGCTTTGACCGGCATTGCATTCTCAGGTCTTTAAGCTTACACCTTTCTTATCATGTTTGGACTTTTTTCACTGCCAAAACTTCTTTTCACGGTTTTCATGATCGTGGTTGTCTGGCAGGGGTTTAAGTGGCTAAGTCGGCGCAGTGAACTGCAGAGCCGCCGCACTGAAAAAGTCATGAGCAACATGGAAAGAAACTTTGAGCAAGCGAATTGTGAGGAAATGATTAAATGTGCTGACTGCGGTGCCTTTGTGCCCCGGGATGGAGGTCATCGCTGTTGTTAATGCTTCAAACATTCGACGCTCAGCGGCCAAATTTTTTTAGCATAAACGCTAACTTGATTCTCTGATACCGAGTGATAGGTTCGCTGCCGGTTCCAATGATCTACGGTCCAAAACCGCATTATGTCCCAGAACTCTGACAAAAATACATGTTTTCAAACACTGGTGTTCAAGCTGCAAAGCTTTTGGGCCGACAAAGGATGCGTCCTTCTCCAACCTTATGATATTGAGGTTGGCGCCGGAACCTTTCACCCAGCTACGACGTTACGGTCGTTGGGTAAGCCGGAGGATCAGTGGAATTGTGCCTATGTTCAGCCGTCCCGCCGTCCTGCGGATGGGCGCTATGGCAAAAACCCCAACAGACTGCAACACTACTTTCAATTTCAAGTCCTAATGAAACCTAGTCCCAGAAACATTCAAAGTCTTTACCTTGAGAGCTTACAGTCACTGGGGATAGATCCAAGTCTACATGACATTCGGTTTGTTGAGGACGATTGGGAGAGCCCTACTTTAGGCGCGTGGGGTTTAGGCTGGGAAGTCTGGTGCGATGGTATGGAGGTCACCCAGTTTACCTATTTTCAGCAGGTTGGAGGCTACGATTGCTTGCCAGTGCCGGTGGAGCTGACCTATGGGCTTGAGCGTCTGGCTATGTACGTGCAGGGTGTCGAAAACGTCTACGAACTAGACTGGGATGGCGTTGATAAAGATAAAGGTGGTAAAACATATAAAGACATTTTCCACCAAGCTGAGGTTGAATACTCTGCATATAATTTTGAGCACGCTGACACTGACATTTTATCTTGTCATTTCGATGATGCGGAAAAAGAGTGTTCATCGTTGTTAGCTAAAAATTTAGTGTTACCGGCTTATGACCAGTGTCTAAAAGCATCCCATTTATTTAACTTGCTTGATGCGAGGGGTGTAATTTCCGTGACTGAGCGCGCCGCCTATATCGGGAGGGTACGATCACTTGCCAAACGTGCAACCGGGGCATGGTTAGAGAGCCAGGGCGTGGAGCTGTAATTCATGCCTGAACTACTGGTTGAGATTTTGTCAGAAGAAATTCCAGCACGTATGCAAACACGAGCGGCTCTGGACTTAAAACGTATAGTCAGCGATGCTTTGAAAGATGAAGAACTCATATTTGCATCAGCAGACTCCTTTGCCACACCAAGACGTTTGGCTCTGGTCATTGATGGTTTGCCCAAAAAACAGCCTGACGTCTCCTCGGAGCGGAGAGGTCCTCGCACGGATGCTCCGGGGAGTGCCTTAGAGGGTTTTTTAAGTTCCCTCCCTGAGAGTGCGACTGTAAACAAACGTGATACCGGAAAGGGTGAATTCTTCTTCGCTACTATAGATACCTCAGGTTGCGCAACGGCAGAGGTATTAGCCAAAGTTTTGCCAAAGGCGTTAAAAGAGATTCCTTGGCCAAAGTCCATGCGTTGGGGTGATAGTGACACACGCTGGGTTCGTCCGGTCGAATCCGTCATCGCAATTTTTGATGGTGAAATTATCGATTTTAAGTTCGCATCTCTTGCCGCAGGTAATAATACTTGTGGTCACAGATTTCTCTCATCTGGGGGTATCGCGGTCTCTAATTTTGCTGATTACCGCCAGAGACTTCTGGAGGGTAGAGTTTTGCTTGACGCGAGTGACCGCCGCGCTTTCATAAAAAAAGAAGCCGCTAAACTTGCTGAATCAGAAAATTGCAGTGTAAAAGAAGATCCTTTGTTGCTTGAAGAGGTTGCGGGATTGGTTGAATGGCCGGTCGTTCACATTGGGACTATCGACAGTGACTTCATGAATGTGCCAAAAGAGGTGTTGATTACGTCGATGAGATCGCACCAGAAATATTTTTCCTGTTTGGGTAAAGACGGCAACTTAGCTAACCGTTTTATTGTTGTTGCTAATACTGAAACAGTTGATAACGGCAAGGCCGTGATAGCTGGAAACGAGCGTGTTCTTCGTGCGCGTCTATCGGATGCAAAGTTTTTTTGGGATCAAGATCGTCGATCGTCACTTGCAACTAAGATGGCAGCGCTGGAAAACCGGGTTTTCCATGCAAAGCTTGGGAATATGGATAAAAAAGCGGTCCGAATTGAGGAATTAGCCGTAGATATTTCCAACTACGTTAATGATGCAGATAAGGATCGTGTAAAGTCTGCTGCGAGGCTTGCCAAAGCCGATCTTTCAACCGGTTTAGTGGCAGAATTCCCGGAACTACAGGGTATCATGGGATGTCACTATGCGTTGCACGATGGGGAGTCACAACAAGTAGCAGATGCGATAGCTGAGCATTATTCGCCACTTGGGCCCAATGACATCTGCCCCTCAAAACCAGATAGCATTTGTGTTGCGTTAGCTGACAAAATCGACTCGTTAATCGGTTTTCTGGCGATTGATGAAAAGCCCACAGGGTCGAAAGATCCGTTTGCACTCCGTCGCGCCGCTTTAGGCGTAATTCGCTTAATTTTGGAGAACAAGCTTCGATTACCCTTGTTGTTGATGTTTGAGAAGGCTACCATTTACTATGGTTTTAAAATAAACCCTTCTGCACATTTGCTTAAATTTCTCGCCGACCGCCTTAAGGTGCATCTTAAGGTAAGTGGTGTGCGACACGACGCTATTGATGCGATTTTTGCTTTAGGAGATGAGGACGATTTCGTGCGTCTTTTGGCTCGTGTTCACGCATTGTCCGATTTTCTGGTGAGTGTGGATGGAGAAAACTTGTTAATCGCCTATAGACGGGCAGCGAACATACTTAAGATTGAAGAGAAGAGAGATGGTCAGCGTTTTGAGGGAGAAATCAAAGAAGCTAATCTGGTTCAAGGTGAAGAAAAAGCACTTCATTTGGGATTAAAAGAGGGGGGGTCGAGGATGACAATTGCCATATCGAACGAAGATTATGTAGGAGCCATGACGGCTCTTGCGAGCTTACGGGTGCCTGTTGATTCGTTTTTTGACAAAGTCACTGTGAATACTGATGACGTTGGTTTGCGCGAAAACCGTTTAAAGCTTTTAAATGAAATCAGGAGCGTATTGGAGTGCGTCGCCGATTTCTCAAAAATAGAGGGATAAAACCTTGACCAAGTGGATATACTCGTTCGGTAAGGGAACGGCGGAGGGCTCCGCGAATATGCGGAAACTCTTGGGAGGAAAAGGAGCTAATTTGGCAGAGATGGCCGAGCTTGGATTGCCCGTGCCGCCGGGTTTTACAATCACAACGGAGGTTTGTACGCATTTCACTCAAAGTAATAGGGCATACCCGGATGGTCTTGATATTGAATTGACTGAGGCGTTAGCTCAAATCGAGGGCATTATGAAAAAGAAGTTTGGTGATGCAACCAACCCGTTACTTGTCTCTGTGCGCTCGGGAGCTCGAGCTTCCATGCCTGGTATGATGGATACAGTGTTGAATCTTGGACTTAATGACGTCACCGTACAAGGGCTAGCTAAGGGCAGCGGTGATGAGCGCTTTGCTTATGATAGTTATCGGCGTTTTATACAGATGTTTGGTTCGGTTGTACTGGGTATTGATCACCATTTATTTGAAGACCAACTTGAAGATCTAAAGGAGGATCGCGGTACTTGTCTTGACACAGATTTGAGCGCAAATGATTGGAAAGAATTAGTTGGCACGTATTTAGTTATGGTCGAAGAAGAGCTCGGCAAACCGTTTCCTCAAGATCCGAATGAACAGCTTTGGGCCGCGGTCAGCGCGGTATTGGGATCTTGGATGAATAACCGAGCGAAAACCTATCGGCGGTTGCATGGTATTCCTGTGGAATGGGGTACTGCTGTAAATATTCAGGCGATGGTCTTTGGTAACATGGGGAATGATTGTGCGACAGGTGTGGCGTTCACACGCAATCCATCTACTGGAGATAATCAATTTTATGGCGAATACTTGATAAACGCGCAAGGCGAGGATGTTGTTGCTGGTATACGCACACCGCAATCTTTGACTAAAGCAGAGAGACTGGAGCAAGGTACTGACTTGCCGTCGATGGAAGAGGTGATGCCGAATTTATTTCGGGAGTTTGTGGATGTGCGAAAAATACTCGAGAATCACTACAAAGACATGCAAGATATGGAATTTACCATTCAGCAGGGTCAGCTATGGATGTTGCAAACCCGCAATGGAAAGAGGACTGCAAAGGCTGCAGTCAAGATTGCATGTGAAATGGTAGATGAAGGGTTGATTACGAAAACAAAGGCGATTATGAGCGTCGATCCGGCACAGCTAGACCAGCTTCTTCATCCCACTCTTGACCCCAACGCCAGACGTGTGATTATCGGGCATGGGTTGCCGTCTAGCCCGGGGGCTGCGGCGGGGCGGATAGTCTTTTCTGCCGATGATGCGGAATCTTGGGCGGAGCGTGGAGAGGATGTCATCTTAGTCCGCACTGAGACCTCGCCTGAAGATATTCATGGTATGCATGTTGCTAGAGGAATTCTAACGACACGCGGTGGCATGACGTCACATGCGGCGGTAGTGGCGAGGGGGATGGGGACCCCATGTGTATCGGGCGCTGGTGACATTCGGGTGAACTATGAGAAGCGGGCTCTCATTGCTTTTGGCCAAGAATACGGCGAGGGAGAGCTGCTAACCATCGACGGCTCGAGTGGTCAGGTGATGTTGGGCGAGGTCGCCACATTACAACCAGAACTCACCGGCGACTTTGCTCGCCTAATGGAATGGGTTGATGAAGTGCGTATTCTTGGTGTTCGCGCGAACGCCGAAACTCCCACGGATGCTGAAACCGCCCGAAAGTTTGGTGCTGAAGGCATTGGTTTGAGCCGGACGGAGCATATGTTTTTTGATCCAGAACGCATTATTCACATGCGTCAGATGATCTTAGCAAATAGTGAGCATGCACGTCGCACGGCCCTTGAAAACTTATTACCTTATCAGCGTAAGGATTTTATTGATTTGTTTACAATTATGGAGGGACTTCCGGTGACAATTCGGTTACTTGACCCACCTTTAAATGAATTTTTGCCTCATACTGTTGAAGAGATGAGAGAAATTGCTGTTTCGGCGGAAGTAGATATTGAGACGGTTAAGGCGCGAAAATTTGAGCTAGACGAATCTAATCCCATGCTTGGACATCGTGGGTGTCGTTTAGGAGTCACGTATCCTGAAATTTATGAAATGCAGGCTCGCGCAATTTTTGAGGCCGCTGCGGTATTGATCAAAGATGGTAAAGTCGTCGTGCCCGAGGTAATGATTCCATTGATAGTTGATAAGGTGGAACTGGATATGCTCAAGCACGTTATTGACGAGGCAGGCAAAGCTGTTGAAAAAGAACAAGGGGTCCAAATCGATTATCTTGTCGGCACCATGATTGAGTTGCCTCGAGCTTGCCTATTGGCCGGCTCGATTGCAGAGACAGCAGAATTTTTTAGTTTTGGCACGAACGATCTGACGCAAACGACATACGGGTTTTCTCGCGATGATGCGACCCCATTTCTTGAGGTGTATCAGGAAAAAAATATTATGCCAATTGATCCATTCTTAAGTATAGATGCCGATGGGGTTGGGGAATTAATCCGAATGGGCTGTGACAGAGGTAGAGCTGTGCGGGATGATATTAAATTGGGTATTTGCGGGGAGCATGGTGGTGATCCTGCGTCGGTTAGATTTTGCCATCAACTTGGCTTGAGTTATGTTTCGTGCTCTCCTTACCGCGTGCCCATTGCTCGTCTTGCCGCTGCGCAAGCTGCAATCGATAACTTGGAGGAATCCATTGAAAATCAATAGTTTTTAAAAAGTTATGTAAAAAAGCACTAGAACTGAGAGGCGAATTATTCCCGGGCAAGGGTGGTGGTTTTCATTGTAATTACGGTAAACTCCAGTGGTTTGCCCCAAGCACGCGGGAATGATTTTTTTATCACACAACTACTTTGACGGCCAACGGCCCTTTTTTAACTATTTTTGAAGCATTCGTATAACTTGAGGGTTATCTAAACTTAGTTACACACCGACTCAAATTGCCACACGCGAAAGTTTAACTTTGCAAACTGAACTTTGATAGTATGCTCGAGCTCCAAAAACGGACACAATAATAATGTGTCATGAGGATTGTGGTGGACGCTCAAATTATCAACGATAAAAATTGTATTTTTTGTAGGATTGCCCAAGGAAAAATTCCCTCCATTAAGGTTGCTGAAAATGACGTTGCGCTTGCATTTATGGATATTAATCCAGTCGCGCCGGGACACTGCCTAGTAATACCCAAGCATCATGCTGAAAATATCTTCGTAACACCAGAGCATGCGCTGACGGCGGCCATCAATATGGTAAGCAGAGTTGCGTCGGCGATACATCGCGCAATTGAGCCACAGGGGATCAATATTCTCCAAGCGAATGGCCCGGGCGCTAAGCAATCAGTTTTTCATACCCACTTCCATATCATTCCGCGAATGGTCGACGACGACCTCAGAATGAACTGGGACCAAAAATTAGGTGTTGTTGCAGATATTGAGGAAGTGGCGAAGAGAATTCATGCTACGCTTGAGCGAGTAAATTAGCGTCGTCTTGCAAAAATCGTAAAATCAGGTAACGGTGACTCGATAAACAATTGCGCATTCGGGTCCATGTTCTCTTGGGTAAAGCAAAGAAAATCCTCTGGCTGAACGTAGAATAGACCCTCGTATTTTGGCGATGAAGATGAGGCTAATAAATTGAAGGCTAGGCCTCGAGTAGTGTATTTCCGCAATTCTTTGATGCACGATTTTACGTAAGCTCGCCACATTTCCGCATTAGCGTCCATTTTCATATTGAAGGTGCCTGAAACTAGCGTGAAATCTGCGGACTCCGTTGGCCATAGGTGCTGAATGAAGTGAGCTCTCGGATCACTGATCCGACACTTGGCAGCGTCGATCATATCTTTGCTTATGTCTGTTCCCAGATAGCGACTCTCACGCATTGCTTGGTGGTCCGCGAGGTAGTCGAAGAGAGCACCGTATCCGCACCCAAAATCATGAATGCGAATATTACCTTCAAGGTCAGTTTGATTAAAAATTTTGGTTAGAATATCAAAGCGACGTGTTTGCCATTCTTTGCCCCTCCAAAATACACCTCGAGGGGTTTGGCCAAAGCGTTCAAGGCGTCGCCCATAAGCCGCAGCGACTGGTGAAAGGAGTGTAGGTATTTTCTCAGAAATATCGTGTGAGTTCAAAAATCTGCCCAATCTGGCTTAATGGGAATGATCTTAGCCTTACCTGATTGAAGTGACTCTGAGCCATCTAAATACTCAATTCTTACTAAAGCTAGAGCGCGGTTATCGCGACCTGAACGCATCTCACCGACTGATCTGCCATCTCTCGTGAAAATAAGCGAGCCGGGCTCGGGAAGCGGTCCGAAAATATCGACTGGTACAAGGCGTTTCTTAACAAGCCCCCGATACTTGGTCCGCGCGGTTAATTCCTGGCCCATATAGCAGCCCTTATTCCAGTCGATCCCATGGAGTTCATCGAATCCACTTTCTATCAAGGTTGACTTTTCTGCAATAAGATCACGACTATCGTAGGGCAATCCTAGTGCCAGTCGCATCCGGTCATAATTGCTGGGGTCTGTCGCCGTGGAATGACTAGAAATTTTAGATACAATATTCGTACCAATCGGCTGTAAAATGCGTATTCCCGCATTTGGAAGCCTAGGGTCGACGAACGCGACACCTCCAATAATATTCGTCGCTGATCCCGGGGCTTCAGATAATCCGCATAGGTCAGAAATACCCTCACCCCAGAATGCAAACAGTGACCACTTATTGGTTACATCCTTTAATTCAACCTCTGCGCGTAATTTATAAATCTTAAGACGTTTGATTAGAGATGAGATTTTCATCTTTTCGGTTTCTAGAAGAAGCGCACCGCCGTATTCAGTAATAAAAAAATCGAACAGATACTTTCCCTGTGGCGTGAGCAATGCTGAGTATATTGCTCGGTTTGATGAGACGCTTTGGATATCGTTCGATATCAATCCCTGCAGAAAATCACGGGCATCTTGACCGGTAATCTGTAATACGCCTCTATCTTGCAACTCACAGTAGAATAAATTAGACATTTTTTCCCTTGGCTGACTATTTCGTGATAATGAGAAAATGATGTGAAATGTCCGTGGTTGCAAGGGTGCATCGGAGGAATCGCACTGGTAAAGGACGGAAGTCAGTCGTATAACGACGATATGCGCATCTTGTTTGTTTCTGCGACGCGCATCGGTGATGCTGTTCTGTCGACAGGGGTTCTCAGCCATTTAGTTGACTCCTATCCCGGTGCACGAATAACGGTTGCTTGCGGTCCAGCTGCAGCTAGCCTATTCGCTACTGTGCCCGGCTTGGATCAGGTCATTATTTTGGAAAAAATGATTGGCTCACTTCATTGGCTTCGGCTTTGGGGACTCACGGTATGGCGATTTTGGGATATAGTGGTCGATCTGCGCAGTGCCCCGCTTACCTATGTGCTTTTTGCACGAAAGCATTATCACTTGGATAAACGCAAACACAAAGGTCATCGCTTGCGACAAATTGCGGCTGTTCTGAAACAAGAGTCATGTCCGCCCTTTCCCAAACTATGGTCACATCCAGACATTGATGCGCGTGCTGCTAAATTGATTTCTAGACAGAGGCCAACTGTTGCTATTGGGCCCACTGCCAATTGGCGAGCCAAGACTTGGCGATCCGAAAATTTTTCTGAACTTTGTGTGCGAATCACAGCTCCAGGCGGGTTGATACCGGGAGCAAACATTGCAGTGTTTGGTGCGGCAGAGGAAAGGCCACAAATTATTGGACTCTTGGAGACTATATCCGAGAAGCAATGTGTTGACCTAGTTGGCCGTGTGAGCCTGCTTGAGGCTTTTGCATGCCTTAAGCGGTGTAGCGTTTATATTGGAAACGATTCTGGCTTGATGCATATTGCCGCTGCGTCTGGTGTTCCCACACTTGGAGTTTTTGGCCCGAGTAAAGAAGAGTTGTATGGCCCAATCGGACCATTGACGGCAAGTGTCCGAACTCCATCATCGTTCGATGACATCCATCCAGAAGGATTTGACCATAAGTTTTCGGATAGCTTGATGGATGGGTTAACCGTTGATCATGTTTTTGAGGCTTTATCTGTACTTTGGTCTCGGGCCCAAGAGTTAAGCCATTGAGCCAGTATATTAAAATTTCTGCGGTAATCAGCATTCATAATGAAGAGCGGCAACTGGCTGACTGCCTTGAAACCTTGAACTTTGCAGACGAAATTATCGTCTTACTTGACAAGTGCTCCGACAGATCGGAGGAAATAGCGAGGATGTTCACTGATCGGGTTGTGCGTGGTGAATGGAAAACAGAGGGACAGCGAAGGAACGCGGGCATTAATGAGTGTACAGGTAGTTGGGTTTTTGAAATTGATGCGGATGAACGCGTTCCCGATGACCTTGCAAGAGAGCTTCAAGTGGTGGTTTCATCGACTACGGCTGATTGGCATGAGATTCCCGTAGATAATTATGTGGGGGAACGGTTAGTGCGATACGGATGGGGAGCATCTTTTGGAAAGGCAGCGTATCCCGGATTATTCCGAAAAGGATCGAAAGTTTGGGGTGACCAGCGCGTGCACCCTGTATTGAGGTGGTCGGGAGTGAAAGGCGAAATGCTAAAATCCCGACTTATTCACCATGTAGACCGAGATATCTCTGATATGATGATCCGACTAAATAGTTATTCTACGGCGCGGTCAATGGATCTGTGCGATAGTGGACATATCGGTTCAACAGCGAACAATGTGCGGCGAGTGTTTTCAAGATTTTTCAAATGCTACTTTCTGCGGAGGGGTTACCGAGAGGGAGGGTACGGTCTTCTGATTGCTATTTGTGCCGGTCTTTATCCACTTCTGTCCCACCTAAAAGCGAAGTACGATCGAGAGTAGGGTTTAGTGCCACAAATTGTGTTAGCAGACAATGGTATTTTATTCGACGGCAAAAGTATCGAAGAGGGGCCGTTAGGTGGTGTGGAGTCGTCAGTGATTAATCTGACCAACGAGCTAGCGCGGCTCGGCCATGAAGTTTATGTGCTAAACAATTGCCTAAAACCGCATGACTATCGAGGAGTACATTGGCGGCCAATCGCATCCCATGAGTGGCCAAAAGACACTGACTTATATATTGCGAACCGCGGGGATAAATTAATTTCTGCGATGCCCAGTGCTAGAAGAACCGTATTCTGGGTTCATAATCCTGCAAATTATTTAATTAAGTGGCGTTATCTTACAAAGCTTTGGCGAATTCGCCCGACAATAATATTTATTGGCCATGTCCATAAAAAAACTTACCCGATGTGGGCCCCGAGTGGCGGGCGTGTTGTGATTCCATACGGATTATCAGAGGACTTTTGCACTGGCTCTAGGATCACCACAGCACCCGGACCACGGGCTATATTTACTTCAAATCCGCTGCGATCCCTAGATTGGTTGTTGAATCTATGGGCAGAGCAAATACAACCGAGGGTTCCAAATGCGGAATTGCATCTCTTTACTGGCACCGCCACCTACGGCGAGGTCGGTACTGAAAAAGCTGATCCAATGGAGCGCATCATTACAAAAGCTAAAGACATGGTTGCACAAGGTGTAATTGTCAGGGGGGCGGTATCAAAGGCTCAACTTGTTGAAGAATTTCACTCAGCGCGTTGTATGTTGTACCGTGGTGATGTAAATGAAACGTTCTGTCTGGCGCTCGGTGAAGCACAAGCAATGGGGGTGCCTGCTGTTGTTCAGGATTTAGGATCGGTTATTGAGCGGGTAGTCGATGAAGAAACGGGCTTTATTCGTCCAACAGATAGAGGATTTGCTGATGCAGCTGTTGAGCTGCTCAGTAATGACGCTCTTTGGGAAAAGCAGCACGTTGCGGCATTGAAATTACAACGCAGTTGGAGATGGAAGGATGCCGCGCGCGCCTTTGAAGCACTGATTCCTAGGAGGTGACCTTGAATGAAAATAATGCAAGTGATGGCAGGGGGGAAATTCGGAGGCGCGGAGGCATTCTTCGTTCGACTTGCCTGCGGTTTACACAAATCTGGATTGGATCAGAAAGTTATAATCCGTGAAAATGAAGCTAGGGCACAATCACTTCGCGTTGGCGGAATAGAGCCTATAGAACTCAAGTTTGGGGGGCTTATGGATTGGCAAACGCCGAGAGAGTTAAAACTCGAGATCAAAAAATTTTCTCCAGATATTGTATTAACTTGGATGAATCGGGCAACGGCGGCGTGCCCAACCGGTGACTTCTCGCATGTGGGTCGGCTGGGGGGATATTATGATCTGAAATATTATCAGAGCTGCGACCATTTAATCGGCAACACTCAAGACATAGTTCGTTACTTAATAAATGAGAGCTGGCCAGAAGAACGGGCGCACTATTTGCCAAATTTTGTCTGGTCCGAGAGGATGCAGGCTATTGCGCGCGAGGAACACTATACGCCCGAAACGGCACCGTTGGTTTTAGCGATGGGTAGATTGCATGAAAACAAGGCATTTGATGTACTTTTACAGGCGCTTAGTCGAGTCCCCAACGCATATCTTTGGATCGCAGGTGATGGTCCTCTTAAAGAAGAATTGAAAAAAATTGCAGAGGTCTTGGGCGTTAAACCACGGGTACGCTTTCTCGGATGGCGTGATGATATGCCAAAACTGATGGCTGCTTGTGATTTATTTGTTTGTCCGTCAAGGTATGAGCCGTTAGGAAATGTTGTGGTAGAAGCTTGGGCGCATAATTGCCCTGTTATCGCCGCGGATAGTTTGGGTCCTGGTACCCTAATCCAGCATTTGGAGTCCGGTGTTTTGGTGCCAGTGGATGACGCAGAAACCTTGGCGAAGGCTATGCGGATGGTTCTAGAAGATAAAATTCTGGCGAATCAAATATCAAGGCGGGGGTTTGAAGTGTTTGAAAGTCACTTCACCGAAGAGCGAGTTATCAATCGTTATATCGACTTTTTTAACCGGATTGTTGTCTGATGTGCGGAATTGGTGGGATTATGAGTCGTGACGGGAAGGAACCCGATGCGATTATGTTAAATAGTTTTGAGGAAGCGCTTCGCCATAGAGGGCCTGATGGCAGCGGCAGACATGTTAATTCTAGCGTGGCTATGCTGCAAACGCGCTTGGCCATAATCGATCTGGCAACTGGGGATCAACCACTGCACGCATTCAGGCCGTCGGGAGATAAAGTAACCTTAATTGCCAACGGTGAAATTTTTAATTACCCAGAATTGCGTGATGGGTTGCGTGAGTGCAAGTTCTCGACGGCATCTGACTGTGAGATTCCACTCCATATTTATCTCCGTGATGGTGTGCAGTTCGCGGCCCAGTTACGTGGCATGTATGCCATTGCGATTCATGACCCAAAGAAAGGTAGGTTGATCCTAAGTCGAGATCCATTCGGAATAAAGCCACTTTATTATGCAGAGACTGCAACTGCATTCGCTTTCGCCTCTGAAGCCCAGGCTTTAATACGTGGTGGCTTTGTGAACGCTGAGCTTGATGATTCAAAAGCCTGCGAAATGCTGCAACTCCAATTTACGACGGGCAAGACGACACCATTTAAAGCCATTAAAAGGGTCTTGCCGGGAGAGACGTTAGTTGTTCACTCCGGGCGAATTATTGAGCGTCAATCTATTTCAGCACTGCCGCATTATCAACTGGAATACAATGATACTCGTAAATCGGTTTTAGCATTAGATGAAGCGTTTGAAGAGAGTGTGCGGTCACATCAACTCTCAGACGTACCGTATGGCATGTTCTTGTCAGGAGGGGTCGATTCTTCTGCGCTAATCGCGATGATGAGGCGTTTGAATGAAAAACCGGTGCAAGCTTTTACAATCGGATTTGATGGTAGTGGTGATATGCCAGATGAGCGTCTGCATGCAGCAAGGGTCGCCAAGTCTGTGGGTGCAATACATACTGAGGTTGGTTTTAATAAACACGATTTTTGGTCGTTGTTACCTAGAGTTGCCGCAGCCCTTGACGACCCTGTCGCAGATTATGCTGCAGTCCCGACGTTTAAATTAGCTCATTTTGCTAATCAAGCGGGCTTGAAAGTAATCCTTAGTGGTGAAGGTGGTGACGAAATACTTGCCGGATATGGCCGCTATCGACGTCAAGCTCGACCATGGTTTTTTGGTGGCCGGCGTATGTGGGAAAAGGGTATATTAAGTGGATTAGGGGTTTTAAAAGATCATGGTGTTGGATGGCGGCGTGGCATTCAAGATGTAGAGGATAATTTGCCTGTGGGAATGAGTCCCCTTCAGCGTGCTCAGGCGCTTGATTGCAATGATTGGTTGCCGAATGATTTGTTGACGAAAATTGATAGATGTTTAATGGCTCATGGAATAGAGGGTAGGGTACCTTTTGTTGATAGATTCTTTGCGAATTTTGGTTTTGGATTGCCGGATAGTTGTAAGGTAAAGGGAGGACAGGGCAAATGGATTCTGAGGAAATGGTTAGAGCAAGAGCTTCCTGAGAGTGAGCCTTATACAAAAAAAAGAGGTTTCACAGTACCGGTGGGGGAATGGATATTTGTTGCCGGTAAACGTTTGGGTCCTCTAATAGCTCAGCAACCCGGGATACAAGCGCTTTGCCACAAAGAAAAAATAGCAACACTATTTACCACTTCGGGAAAACGGCAATCCCAAGCTCAATGGGTGCTCTTGTTTTTTGCACTTTGGCATCAGCATCACATTCTTGGACGGCCGGTTGAAGGTGATACCTTTGATATGTTAGACTGTTAGTTGAAATTTATTTACAGGATTAAAGTAAGGATAGGTTGACAGGACTATTAAAATGGATCAATTGACAATCCGCAGGCCAGATGACTGGCATGTACATTTCCGTGATGGTCCAATGCTGAATGTGGTAGTACCGTGGACTGCACGTCAATTTGGTAGAGCGATAGTCATGCCTAATTTGACCCCACCAATAACCACCATATCTGCCGCGACGGCCTACCGAGAGCGAATCCTCGCTGCCGTTGAGGGGAACAGCGGATTTATCCCTTTAATGACCTACTATCTTACAGATACCGCTGACATACATGAAATAACTAAAGGCCATGCTGAAGGTGCTTTTTTTGCAGTAAAGTTCTATCCCGCGGGTGCAACGACTAACTCTGATGCGGGCGTCACTGAGGTCAAAAACGTGATGCATGTTTTTGAGCGGATGGAAAAAATTGGCATGCCCTTGTTAGTCCACGGCGAAGTAACGAGTCCCGACGTTGATGTCTTTGACCGAGAAGCGATTTATATTGAGCAAGTGCTGTCGCCTATCGTTAGAGAGTTTCCCAGCCTCAAGATTGTTTTCGAGCACGTGACTACAAAGGAGGCAGTTGATTTTGTTCATGCTCGCTCAAGCGAGGCGCCGGGTTGTATGGCCGCAACTATTACGGCCCATCATTTGGTGATTAATCGGTCGGATATGTTCAAAGGGGGTATTCGTCCACATTTATATTGTCTCCCGATTGCGAAACGTGAGTCACATAGGTTGGCCTTACGTGCTGCGGCCACATCTGGTTCAACATCTTTTTTTCTTGGCTCTGATACAGCACCCCATACTCGAAATGCTAAGGAGTCAGCTTGCGGGTGTGCTGGGATATTCAGTGCGCCGATAGCTCTGGAAAAATATATGCAGGTTTTTGATGAAGAGAATGCGTTGGTAAATTTTGAAGCATTTGCATCTTTGAATGGACCTAAGTTTTATGGTTTGTCTTGCAACCAGGAGACTATCACGCTCGAACGTGGCGATGCAGATCCTCCCGAATCCGTAAAAACATATGAGGACGAGATGATCCGTGTTTTCGAGGGTGGTGAACCAACCACCTGGCGACTTACATAACTATCTTGGCGCTCCATTGACCTTCGGGTGGCGGGGCGTATAGTTCTCCGCAGTAATTATCCTAGTCTGGAGCATCGCTATGGGCGTCGAAGAGTTCACATGTCTTTTTTTAGAGGAGGATGAAAATCGGAAGGTTTCGAATTCCATCCAGAGATTAACTAATGATCAGCTACCTGAGGGCGATGTGACGGTAGCGGTTCAGTACTCCACTCTTAATTACAAAGACGGTATGATTATTAAGGGTTTGGGCCGGTTAGTGCGAGAGTATCCGCATGTCCCAGGAATCGATTTTTGCGGTATTGTTGAAGAGTCATCGTCACCTGACTATAGCCCTGGCGATAAGGTTATTCTCACTGGCTGGCGGGTTGGGGAAGTTCATTGGGGTGGGTTCTCCCAACGCGCACGTGTCAAAAGTGAATGGCTTGTTCCCGCGCCTGATGGCATTTCGCTATTGCAAACTATGGCCATAGGAACTGCTGGGGTTACAGCTATGCTTGCCATTATGACATTGGAAGCTCATGGCTTGTCGCGTGGTTCGGAAAAAGAGGTTCTTGTTACCGGTGCTGGGGGTGGAGTAGGGTCTATCGCCGTCAGTATACTCGCTAATTTAGGATACAAGGTTGCTGCGGGAACGGGGCGTGTTGAGATCCACGATTACCTCACAGATCTCGGTGCTGCGACGCTGGTCAGTCGAGAGGAACTGGCGGAGGTGCCGAAGGGGCCATTGGCAAGAGAGCGCTGGGCCGGTGTCATTGACAACGTTGGTGGCTCTATGTTGGGAACCGTCCTATCCTCGGTTGCCTATTGGGGCACTGTTGCATCCGTCGGTAACGCGGGTGGGGTTGAGTTCTCTTCAAATGTGCTGCCGTTTTTACTGCGTGGAATTAATCTTTGTGGAATTGACTCTAATACTTGTCCGAAATCCCGCCGAATTGAGGCTTGGAATCGGTTGGCTGTGGAATTGCCATTCAATAAGCTCGAGGCAATCACGACAATCGCACCATTAAGTGATCTACCCGGCTTGGCTGGTAAAATTCTCGAGGGTCAGGTGCGCGGACGCACGGTGATCGACGTCAATGCCTAGAATTATTCACGATGTAATATGGTAATCATATGTTTCTGAATAGTTTAGCCCAACATCTTCAACGTCTCAATTTTGGCATGGAATATGCCAGCTACCGAGTACGTTATATCAAAAATCTACATATAGGGATGAGGGCACTCTGCATGTTGGACCGTATATTTCTCGTTTTGTTTGCCAAACTAGTCATTCCTGCGGGTGCGCAGGGATTGATCTACGAGCTGACCAAAGCAATTTTTGGAGATGCTGAAAAGTTTAAGGTGATTGACAGAATATTTTGGGATGTACTGCTGAGTAATTGGGTTGAACAAGAACCAGCTATACCGTGCCACGAAGGTGCTTTGCATTATTTTAAAGAAAATCACATTCGTCAGAATTTTAAGTCATTCGCTGGCGCGCGCTAAACATTATTGAAGTTCATACAAATCTAAATTTTTACGGAAGCCTAGCGAAATGCTGGGCAGAATTCAGCTCGCTTAAGAGCCAGTGGCCAGCGTGATGCTGCTAATAAACTTGTCATTTGTTGATTTTTTCACAGCTATACATGGGTGATTAGATTGTTTGAGTGATCGACAAGTTGTGTGGGCAACCTTCTTTTTAAGACCGTAAATTCTTGCGCGATACAACGTCTTATTCTTAGCGATTAGCACGGGTGAAATTGTGATCAGCCCTTTTTGCAGCTGAGCAGGCACTAAACTCATTGCCGTATTTGCAGCTCTGACAGCTTGATCTCTCCGCGTATACGCCCCTACTTGGATGCCCCAAGGCTGAAAAAGCGTTATATTTTTTGCAGTTAGCTTGTCCAAAGCCTCTATGTCATGTGCTGATGTTTTGGGATCAACTCCAATTATTTTTTTGGACGGGGGAGTGTTTTTGGATTTATCTCCGGTGAATTTGTTTTCATTTTTTAGTCGGGCATTGTGCCACACGCCCTGTTTAGTCCTACCATCAGCAAAAAAATAGGTGCCTTGGCCGTGTTGAATACCATTTTGCCACTCCCCAGAGTACTTATCTCCAGATCGCAAACTACTCGTTCCAAAAGTAACCGTACCCAGCCCTTGCTGGATATTTTTTGTAAATTCACCAACGTATTCGAAAATGTTTGGCGAGGAGTAACGCCCGTGACCGTCTCTCATTCCGTTTTTAAAATCGCCTGTATATATATCGCCACTTGAATACTCAAATTTCCCAGTTCCGTGGTATTTACCTTTTTGGAATGAGCCGATGTATCGATTGCCGTTTGCAAACGTGAGAGTTCCTTGCCCATCCCACAGTCCATCCTTATAAAATCCGGTATATCTATTGCCCTGACGGTCAGTCTCCTCTCCTTTACAGTCTGTCCAAATGGACCGTCTAAGTGCACTCGAGCAATTTAAAATAATGTTGGTGTTTTTCTGCAGTTGGTAGCCAAATAATTTTGGAGAAGGTATTTGAGGCATACCCTTGTTTGGTTTTGGCACGTTTTTTTGGAGTGTATCAGTATTTTTTTGAGAGGTCGGTTCAAGCTGAGTGAAATTACATGCAGACGTTAAAGCTACAAAAGATAGGAGTAGAAGAGGCGAGAAGATATAATGATTAAATTTCATAAGTGCAGTGAAGAGTTGAAATTAAATAATAAAGATTAAGCCATCGAAGAATCATAAACTATTCTATTATTTATCAGAATCTTCGCTTGGTGGAAAAGTTTTAATTTTTGCATTGATGCCCCAATTATAAGCCGCCCTCCTTAGGAGGCTTTTGCGTATTTAAGGCAAAGTAAACTAGGTGTCAGTTCGAAGGGCCAGCCTAGTGGTATTACGTTGAATCCTCCACTTACTTTGGGGGTTTTGAAGTCGTTAATCGGTTCAAGTACTATCGATGGTGCCTTTCGCTTGGACATACTGAGTATTTTGCGCACTTTAAATTTTTTTTGAAGCTGTTGAAAAACAGATCAAAGTAATGTTTGTGAGTTCGGCTGCCGGACGTTTACAACGCTTTGCACAACCCTGCCCTCTCGGATAAGTATGTACTAACTTAGTTTAACATGATCGACACAAAAATGGCATTACTGCCCAGCCATATCAGCCGTTTTGTTCTCTGTACTAATTGGGGAAAAAAGTTTAGACCGGATCAATCGACGGTAGCGCGTTACAAGATTACGCAAAGTTAGATATTGGGTTTACTGACATTGGCATTTAGGGTTGGCGTAGAGGGCATAATGCAAATATCGTCCCTGTTGACTTTGAGGGATACAAGTATAAAGCGGACTTTAGTTGCTTGGAATCCGGTGTATAGACATCCTATAATGTAAGTGAGTAAACCTCCCCTATAATGAAACGAATGGGAGAAAAAAGGGTAGGAACTAAGCTATGCTAGGATCGAGATAAAGGCTAATATTGTGCAACATCAGACATCATACTTAAATAATGACTTCGGCATCTGTATAGATGATGTTACTAAAAATGATCTTCATAATTCAAGTTTTCAGGCATATGCGTATGAATTATGGGTCCAGAGTGGCGGATTGTTAGCGATCAGGGGAGCCAACTTAGTCAACATCTCTCCAGTAGATTTTATCTCAATATCAAATAGCTTTGGTAAAGTTGAACAGGAAATGCAGGCTGCGCGCGACGATAAGTCTGTAGATGGATATCCGATACTTCGTATTGGAAATGTGAAAAATGATAACGGTGACTCGATATCACAATTTGCTCAAGTCCCAAAATTATCTTGCGACGCCGACATACAATACAATCCGAAGACTAAGCGCCCAGTCTGGCATACAGACTCGACATTTAGGAAAAAACCGCCAATTGGTTCAGTTTTCCATTGCAGGAAAGCCCCATCGTCTGGGGGAGAGACCCTATTTGCCGATACTAGAACTGCTTTTGAATACTTAGATGAAGAAAAAAAACATCAGCTTGAAAAACTAGAAGCAATTTGCTCATTGGCACATCACGACAAAAAAATTAATACCTACTCGCCTGATTATCCCACTCTAACACCGGAGCAAAGGCTGGCTAACCCGCCGATGCGGGTCCCTCTTGTATTAACACATCCGGTGACAGGAAAGCGCGCCTTATATGGTGTGAACAGTTCGACATGTTCTATCGTCCCGATTGGTGAAAAGGTATGCTCAGAGGATCTTGACTATTGGGATTTGGAGGGATGTGAAGATGAGAGTGTTTCAATCCTGCGTGACTTATTACCGCATGTTACAGGCCCAAATTTCACGGTCAAATGGTCATGGAGGGCAGGGGATATCGTAATTTGGGATAATCGATGTACAATTCATGCAGCTACCGGTTTTGATCACGATAATGAACAACGTGAAATGTGGCGGGTGACTCTTCACGATAAAGAATAGCATAAAGGCGAGCCGAAACTAACAGTTTTTTAAGGATCAACATCACTGTAGGGTCTAATGTAATTGGATTAGAGATTATGGCTACTGAAAAATGCAGAGAATGTGGAAGCGTTGTTGAATAAAATAGCGTTAGGTCGCTAGTTCTCGATCAGTCGAAAGACGTTGGCTTTGATAAGGTGTTTTTGTGCAGTCAGTATGTACGTGATTGGTATTAATGAGGTTACGGCGAAAAAACATTAGGTTAAGAATTGAACGATGCAATTGGATTGGAAGCATTTGGTAAGAGAGAATGTAAAGATGCTGATAAGTCGGTCTAATCTAACGGAGCGTCTCGAAGGCTATTGATAAAACCGAGATCATTAGTATCATCCCTATCCTATATTAACACTGCGATAAAAGCTGGACAAAAAAGTGGAATACAAGACTTTCAAATTGTAAAGTTTGAAAAATTCACACGAAAGTCTAGTTTTTAGTAATCAGGATTTAACGTGGCGGAGTAGCTCAGCTGGTTAGAGCAGCGGAATCATAATCCGCGTGTCGGGGGTTCAAGTCCCTCCTCCGCTACCAAATTTCCCTTGTAATTCCAATGAGTTACGAGGGATTTTTTTTATTTACTTAACATCCTTTCACTTTACGGTGTCACATATGTGTCGTGA
>MDTB01012476.1_pt1 | contig 140082 bp, 122 predicted proteins | sample 811161 | NCBI WGS metagenome assembly MDTB01 (sample SAMN05326650, study PRJNA326480) | marine metagenome | isolation source: seawater | place: Mediterranean Sea | collected 2009 | reverse complement strand
TTTCTTCCGGACGTGTACGTGCCATGTGAGATTTGCAAAGGAGCTCGCTACAACCGGGAAACCCTCGAAGTGCGGTTCAAAGGCATGACAATTGCCGACGTGTTGAATATGCCTTGTAGCGAGGCTTTAGAGTTCTTCTCAGCGCAACCTCCGATAGCTCGCCACATGCAGACTTTGGTAGATGTTGGGCTCGGTTATATTCGATTGGGCCAACCAGCTACCACTTTGTCTGGCGGCGAGGCACAGCGAGTAAAACTTGCGAGTGAGTTAGCTAAAAGGCCAACCGGCCATACGATCTACATATTGGACGAACCGACGACAGGTCTCCACTTCGAAGATATTCGGCGCCTGTTGTCAGTCCTAAGCCGGCTGGTTGACCAAGGGAACAGCGTATTGGTGATCGAGCACAATCTAGATGTCATAAAGACCGCCGATTGGATAATCGATATGGGGCCTGAAGGGGGAGATGCCGGAGGTCTGGTTGTTGCTAGTGGTGCCCCAGAAGAGGTTGCTCAAGTATCTGGAAGTCACACTGGCCGGTTTTTAGCGTCAATACTGTCGAACTGAGAACCCTTCTGGCGCATAGCCTCTAAGTATGTCGTTACGTCCCGACTCTGGCTCGGTTCCTGATCAGCCCGGGAGCTATCAGTTCAAGGACCAAGCAGGGCGCATCATTTACGTAGGGAAAGCCAAGAGTTTAAGGAATCGATTAAATAGCTATTTCCAAGATAAACGAAACTTACATTCGCGCACCGTTCAAATGCTTGCAGCTGCTGAATCAGTGGAATGGATCGAGGTTCCTACTGAAGTAGACGCTCTCATGTTGGAATACAGTTTGATTCAGAGACATCAGCCTCGTTTCAACGTGCGTCTTCGCGATGATAAGTCTTATCCGTTTTTGGCCATCACTATGAAAGATGAATGGCCTCGAGCAATGGTTATGCGCGGTAAGAGGAAACGAGGTAACCGATACTTTGGGCCCTTTGGGCATGCGTACGCGATTAGGGAAACATTGGATCTGCTATTACGAACGTTTCCAATACGGACGTGTAGCGACAACAAGATGACAGAACACCAGCGTCTGGGTCGTCCATGTTTGCTTTTTCATATCGAACAGTGCGCCGGGCCTTGCGTCGGAGAAATAACTGGAGACGATTATCGCGATCTAGTTGGCGATTTAACTCGTTTTCTAGAAGGGGATACTGAGGAGGTCCTGCGGGATCTGAACAACAAAATGGGCGCAGCGAGCAGTTCGATGGAGTTCGAACTGGCTGCGAGATATCGGGATCGTCTGTCTAGCGTCAAAAAGGCGATAGAGAAACGACAAATTGCTGGCACCAGAAACGAAGATTTTGATGTGATTGGCGTTCATGATGACGAGCTAGAAGCTTCGGTTCAAGTTTTTTTTGTACGCAAGGGCCGGGTCATGGGTCAACGAGGTTCGATCGTCGACAAGGTGGAGGACTTTACCCAGCCGGATTTGATTGCCCGAATCATCGAAGACGTTTATCACGATGAAAACCCGATTGGTATGCCTAAGAATGTGTTCGTTCCGTCGCTCCCAGAGAAAGCTGAGTTGTATGAGGAATGGTTAACCGGGCAACGAGGCTCCCGGGTCGAAATCCGAGTACCGCAAAGAGGCGATAAACGGGCACTTCATGAAACCGCTACAAAAAATGCTCGCGAGTCTTTTGCCCGTCACCGACTCAAACGAGGTACAGATCACAACAGTCGCTCGAAGGCGCTTGAAGAGTTGCAGCGGCACTTAGCCTTGCCGAATGCACCTCTAAGAATCGAATGCTATGACATGAGTCACCTCCAAGGAACTGCTTATGTGGGATCTATGGTGGTCTTGGAGGACGCGTTGCCGAGAAAGAGTGAGTATCGGCGGTTCAAGATTCGCGACGTTGAAGGTAACGATGACTTTGCAGCTATGGAGGAAGTTCTATCGCGGCGTTTCCGAAATTATCTCGATGAAAGAGATTTGCCGTCGAGTGAGATCACAAAGTTTTCTTACCCTCCACAGCTGCTAGTGGTGGATGGCGGTAAGGGGCAGTTGGGGGTAGCAGTTCGGGTTTTGGAATCTATGGGTCTGGAGGAAGAAATACCGGTGGTCGCATTGGCGAAACAGTTCGAAGAAGTTTTCATTCCGGGACGGAGCCAGCCGATAGAACTGCCGCGCGGGTCCGAAGCTTTGTATCTTCTGCAGCGCATCCGCGACGAGAGTCACCGCTTTGCCATCGCTTATCACCGGAAACTTCGGGATAAGAGAATGACGCGTAGCGTCCTAGATGAGATACCCGGCTTGGGGGATATGCGAAAGAAGCGCCTAATCAAAGAGTTCGGTGGCGTGCGCAAAGTTCAACAGGCATCGCTTAGTGACCTTCTTGCTCTGACGTGGCTGCCTAATAAAGTTGCCGCAGCCGTTCATGAACGAACGCAAGGTCAAGCATGAGCGGCGACATTTGGGATTCTCATGCGGGTTGGTGGCAACGCCAGTTCACAGATGGCGTAGACCCTGAGTACCAAGATCAAATTCTTCCCTTGGTTGACGACCTGACCTTGGGCTTTGACAAAATTTTAGATGTCGGCTGCGGAGAGGGCCAAGTCACGCGCTCGCTACCAACCAAGCCTTCCCAGGTAGTTGGGGTAGACCCTTCGTGGAGGCAAGTCTTAAAGGCTCAGGAGCGTTCCTCGGGTGAAACATACGTTCAAGCCTCTGCTGCTTTGCTTCCGTTCGAAACCGAAGCCTTCGATGCAGCAATTGCATGTCTCGTCTTCGAACACATAACGGAGATGAGCGAAGCAATTGCCGAGGTGGCAAGGATCCTGAAACCTGGAGGGCGATTTGTTTTTTTGTTGAACCACCCACTTTTACAGACACCGGGAAGCGGTTGGGTGGAAGATTACACGTCGGAGACACCTAGCCAGTATTGGCGGATTGGCCAGTATTTGGTGGAACAAGAGACCATCGAAGAGGTCGAGTTGGGAGTCAAGATCTCCTTCGTCCACCGTCCGCTAAGTGTCTATTTGAACTCATTGGCAGAAAGTGGCCTGATCTTAAAGCGGATGCTTGAGCCAGCACCTCCTGAAAGTTTCTTGGAACGCAACGACGCGTACCGGTCGGCTAGGAATATTCCTCGACTTTTGGTACTTGTATGTGAGAAGCAGTGAATTGTTTTCGAAGATCCGCCTAACATTAAATTTATGAAAGATTCTCCCGATTTCGTGTTGGTAGCGGGACTGTCAGGTGCTGGCCGTTCCACCGTGGCTGACACTCTGGAGGATCTCGGCTGGCTTGTAATTGATAATCTTCCGCCGAGCCTGCTCGCTACAGCAGCAGAATTGCTGACTCCTTCAGATTCTTTGGGAGAGCGGATAGCGTTAGTGGCCGGGTCCTATCAACACCAGGAAGACTTATTAGATTTTCTAGATAAGTTTCGCATGTCTTCGGCGCGGGTGAGGGTTATTTTCCTAGACGCTCCTACTGAAGTGTTGCTGAGAAGATATGACCACACGAGACGACGTCATCCACTGAGTGCCAGTAGCGGATCGGTGGTTGAAGCCATTGAAAGGGAACGGGCGTTGCTTGAGTCGGTCCGCGAGGCAGCAGACCTAGTGATCGACACCGGTGATCTTATTGTCCACGAATTGAAGTCGCGAGTAGTTGATGCGTTCAGTCGGCCGGACAGCGAACCGTTCATGCAAACGACTGTGATGTCGTTCGGATACAAACACGGAGTTCCCACGGAAGCAGACTTGGTTATTGATTGTCGCTTTCTGCCAAACCCGCACTGGGTCCCTGAGTTGAGGTCCCGTACGGGCCTTGACCAAGATGTCCGGAAGTATGTGCTTGAGCAACCGTTGACTGTTTCTTTTATTGCGCACACATTGCCACTTTTTGAATTCTTGCTTCCTTCGTATGTCAAGGAAGGCAAGGCATACCTCACCATTGCGTTTGGATGCACTGGGGGCCGTCATCGTAGCGTTGCTATTGCCGAAGAATTCGGTCGGATTTTAGACGAGAATGGCCATTCGCTTCGAACTCGCCACAGAGACCTTGAATCGAAAGAAATTTAGAAGTCGGCGATCAAATCGCACCTAGATCCAAGCCATGCGGTAGACATTCAGAAGCGTCTCTATTCCCTCCAAGAAAGCGAACCTTCTAATGACCGTGCGGGTTGGTATAAACGGCTTCGGCCGTATCGGTAGAAATTTCTTTCGAGCTGTACAAAAGCAAGCGGCTGACGTCGAAATCGTTGCAGTAAACGACTTAGGTGACCAAGCCACGATGGCTCATCTTCTGAAATATGATTCAGTGCTTGGAAATCTATCTAACGATATCTCGGCCGCTGATGGCGGAATTTCGATTGACGGAAACTTGCTGCAGGTCTTATCGGAACGTAATCCCGGAGATTTACCTTGGGCTGACCTGGGGGTGGATGTAGTTATCGAGTCGACCGGTATTTTCACCGAACGGGACAAGGCTGCACAGCACTTAGAGGCTGGAGCGCCGCTTGTTATTGTTTCAGCGCCCGCCAGTGGCGCTGATGCAACCATTGTGGTGGGAGTTAATCACGATGAGTTCGACAAAGATTCACACAAGGTAATTTCTAACGCGAGTTGCACCACTAATTGCTTTGTTCCAATGGTCCAGGTTCTCGATGAAGCTTTCGGAGTTGAGAAAGGCCTAATGACTACGGTGCACGCATACACGGGCGATCAATCTCTTGTAGACGGCCCTCACAGCGATCTAAGAAGAGCGAGAGCATCTGCGGTTAATATCATTCCGACTTCCACGGGAGCTGCTCGCGCCACAGGCCTTGTTCTCCAGGCCATGAATGGCAAGTTGGATGGCACCTCGTTGCGTGTCCCGATTCCGGATGGCTCGATTACTGACTTCACTGCTGTGCTAGCAGGAAGTCCGTCGGTTGAAGAAATCAACGCAGCATTTGCTACTGCAGCTTCGAGTGCGCCACTCAAAGGTATTTTGACTTACAGCGAAGATCCACTTGTCTCTTCAGACATAGTTGGTGATCCGTCAAGCTGTGTATTTGACGCTGGCCTTACCATGACGATTGATAATCTGGTCAAAATTAGTGGCTGGTATGACAATGAGTGGGGCTATTCAAACCGATTAGTTGATCTAGTCACTATTACCTGCGGTTAAAATTGGTGTGGCTGTTTCGTTGTTTTCAACCTTGGAAGACCTTGAGGCCGAATTAGGCGGCTTGGAGTCAAAACGGATTCTTGTCAGATGTGATTTCAACGTTCCGATTAAGGACGGTGGGATTGCTGATGATATGCGGATTCGGGCCGCCCTACCGACTCTGCTCTGGCTCCTAGAACGGGGAGCTTCGGTGGTGATTGGAACTCATTTCGGCCGCCCGGAAGGCAAATATGATGAGCGTTACTCAACTCAACTTTTGAAACCCCGGGTTGAAGAACTAGCTCCAGGAGTCGAGCTATTGGAGAATTTGCGTTTCAACGCAGGCGAAGTTGCTAACGATCAAGAATTCGTTGATTTTCTGATTGGAGGAGCAGGAGGTCAGGCGTTCGATGGTTATGTCAACGATGCCTTCGGCGTTTCTCATAGAGCGCATGCTTCAGTTGTGGGTCCCCCTAGACAACTGCCTTCCGCCGCCGGCCGGTTATTGGAAACAGAAATCGAAGTCCTCGGTAATCTGCGCTCTTCGCCGAAGCGTCCATTCGTAGCTGTATTGGGTGGTGCCAAAGTCAGTGACAAGCTCGGTGTTATAGAAGCCCTTCTCGAGGTAGTCGACCGATTACTCATCGGCGGAGGCATGTGTTTTACCTTCTTAAAGGCTATGGGGTTTAGTGTCGGTGACTCCTTATGTGAGGATGACCAGGTGGAAACCTGCAAGAGAATTATTGAGGGTGGTGCCTCGATTCTTCTGCCCAATGACATAACTGCTTTGAGTCCGGATGGAGTGATTGGAGCCGGTAATGGCGAAGTCCGCCAGATGGGCTGCTCAATACCGGACGGGTGGAAGGGGCTTGACATCGGGCCTGGTAGCGCAGCGGAATTCAGTGACGCGCTGCACGAAGCTCGAACAGTCTTCTGGAATGGGCCGATGGGGATGTTTGAAGATAGTCGGTTTGCTGCCGGGACACGATCTGTAGCGCAAGCATTGGCTGATAGCCGGGCTTTCTCGGTTGTGGGCGGCGGCGACAGCGCTGCAGCGGTCGCCGACGTCGGCCTAACCCCTTATATGGACCACATAAGCACTGGAGGAGGCGCCAGTCTCGAATTTCTTGAACTGGGCGACCTGCCCGGGCTGCAAGCTCTTAGGAAATAAGGAATTTATATGTCGCGTATTCCCTTGATCTCTGGAAATTGGAAAATGAATCTCAACCATTTCGAAGCGATCCAATTGGTGCAAAAGCTGAGCTACGAACTTAGAAACCATGACTATGAGAGTGTCGAAGTTTCCGTGCATCCGCCTTTCACTAACATTCGTTCGATACAAACAGTGATTGATGCGGATCGGATGAAGTTTCAGCTGGGCGCTCAAAACTGCCATGCTGAGGCATCAGGCGCGTTTACCGGCGATGTGTCTCCAGCAATGCTTCAAAAACTTGATGTTGATTATGTGATCGTCGGTCATAGCGAACGGCGAGCTTTTAGTGGCGAAACTAACGAACTTGTCGCAGCGAAAGCGAGCTCAGTCTTTGCACATAGCATGATCCCTATTGTGTGCGTTGGGGAGATGTTGGAGCAGAGAGAGAACGGGGAAGCCGAAGAGATCGTTGAGGCACAGGTCAGAGGCAGCCTCGCAGACTTGAGTAAAGACCAGTTGAGTGAAGTTGTCATTGCCTATGAGCCAGTCTGGGCTATAGGCACCGGCCAGACAGCTTCAGCCGACGATGCTCAAGCCATGTGTTGCTACATAAGAACCGTTGTGGGAAGCATTCATGGCCCAGCACAAACAAAAGTTCGAATTCAATATGGTGGATCAGTCAACGGATCGAATGCGGCTGAGTTGATGGCCATGGAAGACATCGACGGAGCTTTAGTAGGCGGAGCCTCGCTAGAAGCAGCGGCGTTCGCTCGGATCGTAAGCTTCCAGGAGGTCTAGAGTCGTCGTATGGCTCTTAGAGATTCGAAAACAGAACGTCCCGTGTTGTCGGATGGTCTAGTTGCGATTGTTAAACGCGACTGTCCAACCTGCGTGGATGTGGTCCCGGTACTCGAGGAGCTCTCTCTGCGAGGCCCTGGAGTGACCGTCTACACCCAAGATGACCCGTCTTTTCCTGATTCGGTCGAAACGCTGATTTATGACGAAGACCTTGAAATGTCCTGGCATTATGAGGTTGAAACTGTGCCGACATTGATGTTTATTCAAGACGGCAAAGAAATGGCTCGAACAGTGGGATGGAGCCGCTCTCATTGGGAAGCGCTAACAGGAGTCGATGATCTCGGTCTAGGGCTGCCAGAAATGCGGCCGGGTTGCGGATCGTTATCGGTGGATCCAAATCTGGCGGACGGTTTGAGTTTGAAGTTCGGATCCACAGCCCTGAAGAGTCGACGGGTAGAGATAGCAACTCTCGAAGACGAGTTCGACGCGCTCTTCGATAGGGGTTGGTCCGATGGTTTGCCGGTGGTTCCACCTACCGAGGAACGGGTGGCGAGAATGTTGCAGGGCACGAGCCGCAAGCCAGACGAGGTTGTTGCCGTTGTCCCCCCTGTGCTTAACCAATGCACGGTGGAAAAGGTCGCGATTAATGCTGTTATGGCGGGATGCAAACCTGAATACCTACCTGTAGTGCTAACAGCAGTCGAGGCGGCCTGCACCGATCAATTCAACATCCATGGGCTGCTGTGTACGTTGTGGTTCTCGGGACCAATCGTCATCGTGAACGGTCCGATCCGGAATCGAATTGGCATGAACGTTGACAAAAATGCCTTAGGACAAGGGAACCGGGCCAACTCCACCATAGGACGAGCCCTTCAGTTAGTGATCCGAAACGTTGGTGGAGGCAAGCCTGGTATTGGTGGGATCGATCGCTCCGCTTTGGGGGCGCCATCCAAAGTTGGCTGGTGCTTCGGTGAAGACGAGGAAAGTCTCCCTGATGGTTGGCCGCCGTTGTCGGTAAGTCGCGGATTCCTTGAAGGCGAGGACACAGTTACTTTGTTTGCAGGACACGGACCCGTCGGATGTATCGATCAGATTTCTCGGACCCCGGAATCTCTAGTCCGAACTTTGGCGCAACAGTTGCAGTGTGTAGGAAATCGGAAGCTGCCGGGCGAGGCCATGGTCGTAATGACGCCAGAGCACATGAATGTTTTTTCGGGAGCTGGTTGGTCAAAAGAGAAGTTCTATGAAGAACTCGAACCCCTGTTAGAGATGGACCCCGAAGTATCGGCAAGGGGAGCGTTAGGTATCGAGGAGGGAATTCCTATCTCGGGAGACGAGGAAACCGTTTTTGGGTCAAGTTCGGGGCGAGCTATACGGAAGCTGCCAGAGTGGTCACCCATGATTGTTCGCGCCGGTGGGGGAGCGGGTGGCTTCTCAGCCATCTTGGAAGGTTGGGTGCCGGGCGCAAAGGGAAGCACGCCGATCACCCGGCGCATCGAGCCGTAGGTTTCATAGATGCTTCTCTCGAAATTCGGTTCGAGGAGTCCGGCAAAGACGCTGGTACCATCGGGCTTGTGTTGACTTGGATTGTCGGTGCCTTGCACCTAGTTTCTGCCTTTTCTCTTATAGCGCTGGTGCTTTTGCATAGCGGCAAAGGTGGCGGTGTTTCCGATATGTTCGGAGGAAGCGTAGGAGCGACCGCAGCAGGTTCGACTGTTGCTGAGAAGAACCTCAGTCGTATAACTGTGGTGGTAGCGGTTACCTTTGCCTTTACCACACTCATTCTGGGACTGCTGCTGGCTTAAGCCGCCAAAGTCATTCCAAAGGCCCCATTTTCCTATGTTGGCAACCTCTGTCTCATTGGTAGAGTAGGGCTTCTTCCGAGATCTCGGAACTGCGTCGGAGTGGCGGAATTGGCAGACGCGCTAGACTAAGGATCTAGTGCCCGTTAAGGGTGTGGGGGTTCAAGTCCCCCCTCCGACACCAATTACTCGAAGTCGATGACGGTACGCCCTTGGGTGCCGCTCAGCATGGCGTCAAGTCCTTGCTGTACTTGCGCAATTGGTACCCGTTTCGAAATCAGTCTGTCTATGGGAAGCTGGCCCTCTAAGTAAGCAAAGCAAAGGTCCCCGATAGCTTTGGCTGAATCAGTTGCCGCGTAGTAGCTCCCCTTAATCGATTTCTCGGAGCGAATGAAATCGGCTGTAAAAATACGAGTTGCTTCCGACTCGTTTGGAATTCCCACGCATACCAAAGTGCCTCCGCGTCTAACGGCCCTTAGCCATGACTGTTGTAAGCCTGGGCTGCCAACTGCTTCGATTACTACATCGACACCCACACCGTTTGTAACGTCGAGGACCTTCTCTATTGCTTCTTCATCGGCGACAAGGAAATCCGTCGCACCCAAATCGATAGCCAAGGTTTCTTTTTCGGGCTCCCGATCAACAGCGATTATCTCTGCTGCTCCGGCCATATGGGCACCCATGATTGCGCTTAACCCAACACCGCCAGCGCCGACCACTGCGACTGAGTCTCCCTCTGATAGCTCCCCACGGTGAATTGCTGCTCCTACGCCTGTTGCTACACCGCATCCGATTAGGGCGGCAACCTCGAATGGCACGAAGTCTGGGATTGGCTGGCAACTTGCTTCGGACACGACCATGTGGTCTGCCCATGTTGAGATGCCGCAATAGTGCATTATTGGGTCGCCGTCTCGTGAGATTCGACTGGTTCCGTCTGTGAGGTAGCCACTCCATATTCGTTGAAGGCCTTCGGAACAGAGATGTCTTTGTTGCCGCTCGCAATAAAAGCATTTGCCGCAGCTTGGGATCCAGTTGAGAGCCACCCGGTCTCCAACCCGTACCCTGTTCACGTTTTGTCCTACGGCAACTACTTCGCCAGCACCTTCATGGCCCAGAACGCAAGGAATCTGGGCATCGTGATGTCCTGAAATCGCATGTTGATCGCTGTGACATATTCCGGCTGCACCCATAGCCACTAGCACCTCTCCGTCGAGAGGTCCCGCAAGTTGAAGAGTCTCCACTTGAACTGGGCCGCCGACGGTGGTCAGTGTGACTGCTTGGATGTCCATTTCTAGTCCCCAATAGTTTCAATATGTAAAGAGTAAGACGGTTTAGGTCAAGGCTAGAGAAATGTTTGGTTGGTGGGCTTAATGGCGAGATCCTTAGATGGTCGTGCTTATGTACGAGCTGAGTCGGCAGGTTATCTAATTCTACAAAACCGTCTTTTCTTGCTGAGGCCCTTGGACCCGCTGGCGAACTAATAGGTGAGGACTACGTCGGCTTGGCTACTTAGGGCCACTACGCCCGGAGGACCACTCCAGTTCAGATCCAAACCTGCGATGAGGACCTCATGGGCATTGTCAGGTGTAACTCCTACTACCTCTTGGGAACCAGTCGAGCAGTAGATCCCTTGAGCTTGATCGATCAATGTTTGCATCATCGACTTGCACCACCCGGTTTCTTGAGAAACATGTTGGTCCAACGAGGTAATAAATTCTTCGTGTAATAACCGAACAGCGTGAGAGGCAAAAAAGATGTCTACGGTGTGTCCATCGATAGCTGCCTGTGCGGCGCATGCGATACCGATAACGCATTTTCGGGGATCTACCTCCGGGTCGGTTGATATTTGTACGAAGTAGTTCTTGGCCATAGAAGTATTGCCCTTGATCGTCGGCTGTTGAAGGCAGGATATTGCCTTTGGATACCTCGGAGCCAACCGAATTTTTCGCTGCAAGAAGACAAATTGAACCGAGGTTGTTCGCTTCGAGCGATAAGCAATTATGAGCCGAAACTAATGGCTAGGGTCAGAGACACTGGAGGTAAACTCGATGAGTTCTTCTGACAAGAGTTATCTGGCCGCGGGTTGATTGCCTATCACGCGAGTTGGGGTGACGAGAACCGCTGCTCTTCTACTCCGAATCATTTCGGCGTCGTATTCGTCGAAATCGTCGTGTGTTCCACCGGCTGCCTGATAAATCTCACGTAGCAGAAGGCGCAATGCTTCTGCGTCGACCGAGTCGACGTTGTCATCCGGTCCGATGAGCTCAGCTTTTCCGGTAGCAGCTACCCAATTCCAGCCCCTTCGCACAGCGATTGTGACCTCGGACCCTCTCCTCACATGCCGGAGGCGAGCTGCTGTTCCGACAGAGACCAACGCTACGCACTCAATGCCCGAAAGGGGATGGCGGATTATTCCGCAGTTTGCGATGCTGGATAGGACACGACCGTCTTGCTGGACTGTACTAATCGTTGCAAGGCCAGTTTCATCTGCGAGGAAGCGGTGTAAGTCATCAAGGTTAGGCATCAGAGATTCAACCTTCGGCTGTTATTGCACGAAATTGTAGTCAGGAGCGAAAGAGCGATCGCTATACAAAGATATATGGTCGATGTTACCCAAGTTTGTTTCGCTGCGTTTTATGGAGCTGGCAGAATCTGGAGTTGCTCGGCGAGAGGAAGATCCATAAAGGCTTCATACTCAAGCATGAATTGCTTGATGTTGAGAGCACATACTTGGACCAATGCGCCATCTATACCTAATTCGAATACCAGTGGGAAGAACTCTCCAGGTCGTCGACGGATCCGCAAGACACCAACAGGAAGCTCGCAATAAGAAAAAACTGTTCATGCTGGGCCAGGGCGGCACTCAGGGCACATAATCTCGACCTTAGAGTTGTTGTTGACGCAAGGTGGAGCGAGGAATGGGCGAAGCTGTTTGTTTTATGGTTCTGGTAATCGCTGTTGCGGGGGCAGGATTGTGGAAGTTGAAGCTACTCAAAAAGTTGTAAACCTTCCTCGGTCTCCAATGTTGGTGACTGCGGCGGATCCTGCGGTCATTTAGAGGAGTGATTCGCGAAATCGAGGTTCACTCTGACAACATATGGTTATGGAAATCGTTCTAACTGGAACAGGAAGTCCATTGCCTGATGCCAATCGCGCAGGGCCATCGACCTTGCTCAAGGCGGGAGAGAATCACGTTTTGGTCGACGCAGGACGCGGAGTGGTGATGAGAATGGCTGCTGCCGGATCTCTGCCAATGTTCTTGAGCGGAGTGCTCTTGACTCACCTGCATAGCGATCACGTTTGTGATCTCAATGATGTGATCACAACTCACTGGGTTATGAGTCAAGGTAACGGCACACTGGCTATCTATGGACCGCCAGGCACCCAAGAATTCGTTGACCGCCAGATTCATGCACTCGAGGCAGACATTGGTTATCGAATCGAGCATCACGATCAATTAACCAATGGGCCCAAGGTCGACATTACCGAACTCTCCCCAGGAGCCGAATTCTCCATAAATGATTTTAGGGTTACTGCTGCCGCTACCGAGCACGCACCGGTACGACCAACGCTTGGGTACCGATTTGAGAATGAATCAGCAGTGGCAGCGCTCGTAGGAGACACTCTTCCATGTGAGGGAGTCGATGGACTGGCAGCGTCAGCAGACGCGTACGTCCAAACGGTGATTCGCAGCGATCTACTGAAATTGAGCTCAAATTCGATGCTTCTCGACATTTTGGATTACCACTCTGACGTCGAAGATGCTGCTCGAACCGCGGAGCGAGTTGGGGTTAAGCGTCTTGTATTGACCCATATGGTTCCAGCGCCAACGCCTGACCAGTATTTCGAGTGGATCGACTTAGCAAAAAAACATTTTGATGGTGAAGTGCTCATAGGCGATGACCTGACAACTATTTCGATCTAAAGGACCCCTTGCAACCACGACCGTTACCTTCGTTTGAAGGACGAATAGGCAAAACCCTGGAAGATTCCGTCCCGCATTATCCAGTGAGGCCCCATCCGGGTTCAGATTCTCCCAATGTTGTTATTGTCTTGATCGATGACACAGGATTCGCTCAGCTAGGTTGTTTCGGTTCAGATATAGACACCCCGAACATAGACGCACTGGCTACTGGCGGTTTGCAGTTCACAAACTTCCACGTGACACCACTCTGTTCGCCCACCCGAGCAGCCCTTTTGACCGGTCGTTCACAGCACAGCGTGGGCATGAGGTCTGTTTCCAATCACCAAACAGGGTTTCCTCACCAGCTTGGCCACATCTCAAACCACGCAGCAACTATTGCTGAGGTATTGCAGTCAGAGGGCTACGCGACATTTTGTGCAGGAAAGTGGCACCTTGCTCCAACAAACGATATATCTGCTGCAGGTCCCTTTGACCAGTGGCCCCTTGCAAGAGGATTTCAGCGCTTTTACGGCTTCCTCGAGGGTGAGACGGACCAGTTTTACCCTGAACTTGTAGTGGACAATCACCACATTGAGCCACCTGGCAAACCTGAAGATGGTTATCACCTAAGTGCAGATTTGGTTAATCAGCTACTGCGCATGATCAATGACAGTAAAGGTATTCGGCCTGACCGGCCGTTCTTTGCCTATTTGCCATTCGGGGCGACGCATGCTCCGCATCAAGCTCCTGAGCCTTTTCTTCAAAAATACCGGGGCAGGTATGACGAAGGGTGGGATGTGGCACGCGAGCGTTGGTATGCGAAGCAGTTAGAGCTTGGGGTGACGTCAGCGTCAACGCAACTAGCGCCAAGGAATGAAGGGGTTGAAGCTTGGGATCAACTTCCCGAGAATCATCAGAGGTTTGCAGCCCGCTTACAGGAGGCGTTCGCAGCATTTTTGGATCACACAGACACACAGGTCGGAAGGCTGGTGGACGGGCTCCAAAGGATGGGGGAGCTTGAGAATACTATTTTTCTCTTTTTGGCTGACAATGGCGCCTCTCAAGAGGGGGGCCCTTACGGGGTCATGCATGAGATGAAGTTCTTTAATGGCGTGTTCGATTCACCGGATGAACTAATTACGCACATCGAAGACATAGGCGGTCCTCACAGTCACTCGAATTACCCGTGGGGTTGGGCGCAATGCGGAAATACCCCGTTCAAGTGGTACAAGCAGAACACTCATGAGGGTGGCGTGCATGTCCCTATGATTTTGCATTGGCCCGCGGGAATTGATTCGAAGGAATTGGGTACGTTACGGAATCAATTCATCAATGTTTCTGACGTTGTCCCAACCTTGTATGAGTTACTGGGGATCACGGCACCGGATTCGTATAAGGGGCATGAGCAAATCCCCATCACAGGGGCGTCTTTCGCCTCCGTTCTTAACTCTGCTGAAGCCCCGGCGACGAATAGATTGCAGTACTTCGAACAGTTTGGGTCGAGAGCTTTGATAGCTGAGCAAGAGGGAGTTACTTGGAAGGCCGTCACGCGACATCAAAAGGGGGCCTCCTTTGAAGATGACCAGTGGGAGCTCTACAACCTGTCGGTCGATCAGTCTGAATGCGATGATTTGGCGGTTACAAGCCCCGAAAAACTAGAGGAATTGATTGATCTGTGGTGGGAACAGGCGGAATTGCACGGTGTGCTGCCGCTCGATGACCGGACCATTGAACTATTTGGGTCTCGGCTAGATGACCATTCGCCGCACCCCACACACCGGAAATACAGGTATAGGCCTCCCATGTCTCCGATACCCGCACAAGTTGCACCTTCTCCCTCTGGTCGCTCATGGGAGCTGAAGGCTCGAGTGGCGTACAAAAGTGGGGACGAAGGAGTTTTGTACGCAATGGGAAACGAGAACTCGGGCATCACTGTATTCATTCAAGGCGAACGCTTAGTCATCGACTACAACGCTTTCAACGATCACACGCTGTTGGAGTCAAGTCATCCACTGCTAGAAGGTGAGAATAATCTCTCCGTGGTGGTGACTAGGACCAAGGGTAGAGAGGGATTGATTGAAGTTCTGGTTAATGGCGTTGCTTGTGGCTCGGCTGAGCTTTCGTTCATGATGAGAATGATTAGTTCTATTGGAGCAAGCGTAGGGATGGATCGCGGCTCGGCAGTTTCAACACGCTACGAGAGCCCATATCCCTTTACGGGCGCCATCGAGGACCTCACGATTCAGCTTGGGCGAAGAACCATGAATGAAGAGAAAGCGAAGGCTGAAGCAGAAATATCGCGTCAGTAGTCGTTAGGTGTATTTAACTAATTCAGGTTATTGCTGCACCATCCATGCGGCCATCTTCTCGCCACTCGTCCAATATCCGATGGAATCGAATTGGACCTGCTCCATAGCTGGTAGTGAAAAAGCCATCGGGATTTCCTGCTTTACCCTCGTTGTTGTAGTAGCCGGGTGTGCACTCTGCCCTGAACCGCTCTCCGAGCTTAGATTTATCTTGGATCTCATCAACCCACATCTGCTCACCTTCAGCGGTCGCTTCGATCATTGTTGCTCCCTGGTCGCGAACCTGAGAAATCATGTAGGAGATGTGCATCGCTTGTTCATTGAGCGCTTGTGGCACGTTGACCGTTACCGCAGTGTGGGTGAACCCAAGGAAGAAACAGTTAGGGAAATCAGTAGTTTGCATGCCGTGAAGGGTTCTTGGCCCATTTCCCCATTTGTCACTTAAGTGTTGCCCGTTGCGGCCGACTATGTCGTACCCAGCTCGCCGGGTGTAACCCGTTCCAACTTCAAAGCCGGTAGCGAAGACAATGCAGTCAACCTCATGTTCAACTCCATTGGCGACAACACCCTTGGCTGTGATGCGTTCCACCCCTTTGCCTTGAGTGTCAACCAGTGTCACATTAGGCAAATTGAAGGTGGGTAGATATTCGTCGTGGAAGCAGGGGCGTTTACAGAACTGTCGGTACCAAGGTTTGAGAGCTTCGGCAGTAGCTGCATCTTCGACTACCTCGTCGACTCGATTTCGGATGGAGTTCATTTTCTGATAGTCGGCCATTTGCATGAGGTAGCCTTTTTCTCGACCGCTAACGCGCCGACCCAGTTTGCGGCCAGCTAATTTGGCCGCCGTTCCAGTCAGATTTCTGAAAATATCAGTCCAGCCGTCGGAAACGAGGTCTTCCTCTTGGTCGCCGCCTGCAACCAATGTGTTGAAGTTAGCCATCCTTTTGTCTTGCCAACCGGGCTCTAAAGATGCTGCCCACTCCGGATCAGTTTCCCGGTTATTTCGGTAGTCGATAGAGGAAGGGGTTCTCTGAAAGACGTACAGGTGCTCGGAGGCTTCGCCTAAATGGGGGATGCACTGGATGGCAGTCGCACCAGTACCGATGATCGCGACCTTCTTATCGTTCAAGCCGGTCAGGTTTCCGCTGTTGTCTCCACCGGTGTATTCGTAGTCCCAGCGACTGGTATGAAATGTGTGTCCTTCGAAGGAGGAAATGCCTGATATTCCGGGCAGCTTTGGACGATTCAAAGGACCATTGGCCATTGCCACGAATTGAGCTCGCATTTTGTCACCGCGATCTGTTTCTATGATCCAACGGGTCGCAGCCTCATCCCAACTTAATTTGGTGACCGAGGTGCTGAAACAAGCGTTTTCGTACAAGCCGTAATGATGACCAATATTTTGAGTGTGTCCCATAATTTCTGGAGCGAACGAGTACTTATGTTTGGGGACGTAGTCAAGTTCTTCAAGCATGGGTAGATAGCAGTAACTTTCGACGTCGCACATTGCTCCGGGGTAGCGGTTCCAATACCAAGTGCCTCCGAAGTCACCGCCACGTTCAATAACCCTTATGTCGCTAAAACCGGCTTCTCGTAGCCTTCCGCCCATCAGTAGTCCGCCGAAGCCACCGCCGATTATTGCGATTTCGACTTCGTCGAAGAGTGGCTCCCTTTCGACGGTCTTCTCGTAGGGATCGTCCAAGAATTTGGAAAATTCTCCAGAAGTCTCAACGTATTGTTCGTTGTGGTCGTCGCGGACGCGCTTGTCGCGTTCGGAAAGGTACTTTGTGTGCAGCTGATCTGGATCAAAATCGATCTCTCCGAGCACTGCCGTTACTGCCTCGCGCATTTCTTCCATGCTTTGACTTTACTGTGAAAATCTAAGAGCTGTTAGTTAAGGAGGGCGAGACTTTAGCGCCAGGCGATCCTTGCCCAAGACAGAGTTGAACAGTAGTAAACATCGCGGTCTTCGCCCGCTGCGAGAAACATGCCGTTAGCTATCCGCGAGCCAGTCGAAACCCGACTTAGAAGATCTCCTGTTTGTGTATTAACAACGATGAGGTCGTCAGACTGTGCTTGAGTGAAATCGTTGATGACCAGTTCGCCAGATTCAGGAAATACAACGGGTTGCATAGTCGGCCGAGCTTCGAGCTGCCAAAGAACCTCCAAATCTCCGGCCGTCGAGATTCCAGCGAGCCCACCGTTGATGGAATCCCAGGCGATAACTATTTGCTGTTCGGGCAAATGGACTGGAGGTGCGATTATTCCGCCTCCTTTGTGTCCGAATGGCTCGATCACGTCGGTAATACCCGTTTCCTGGTTGACTCGCAGAAGGCGTTGCGGACTTACCCATGGAGCTGGGCGCTGCCAGGACAAGAGCTTTCCGGCAGGCTCGTCGAAGCGGCCGTTTGGAAGCGTTCGGTGAATTGCTCGTACCCCCTCGATATCGCCGCAATCCATAATCCAAAGATGATCATCTGAAATGCATGAATCCCATGCGAGTCCAGAATTTGAATTCGGGTTTCTGTATTGGCAGCTCCAGTCGGCAACTTCTGGCTTTCCTTTGATGATGTCGATCTTCCAAATATGTTCAGTGCCGGGAACATAAACAGACTCGACGCCGTCTTTTAGATCGGCTGCGATGCGACCCATTGAGCCTTCGGGAAGCACCATTGTTTCAACGACTTCGAGTTTTTCGGGTTCTAGGAAGGTAAGGGTTGTGCCTCCCTGCCCCTCGAGTCTTAGGTCCTTGGTCACCAAGGTGCCATCAGATAATGCGAGCAAGCCATTGTGGGCTCGGCTGACTGGAAGCTCTCGTTCGCATAGCACTGATAGGTCATCGGGATCTAAGCGGTGCAGAAATGAACCGTTGACTGACATGATTGAACCGTCAGCGTGAACAAGAATTGCTCCGCACCACACGTGATCACCACAAGGTAGGTGGGGAGATTCTGCCAGCGTTTTGAGGCTGACGGGGTCGTATCTTTGTACCCAACCAAAGGGAGGCGGACCTGAAAACGCGGGCATAGTGCCACCTAGGTACCATTCTCCCGGGTTCCTTCGTACGGTCATTACATTCCAACGCTGGTTATTTACCAAGGTGACAGTCGGTGTTCCGCTATCAGCGTCAAGTCGGCCAAAGCCTGCTTTTTGGCGACGGTTTCCTCCACATTCGACCGGCCAAGGAGAGTCCCAATAGCCAGGATGGGTTTCGTCACGGTCTCGGTTTATTTCGTGCATGGTTTATCTGGTCCTCTTGTGACAGCTTTTTGGCTGATCTTCGAAGGATTACTAGTGGAAAGATTGCTCTCGGGCAGATTGAGTTTTGACCTGTTTTGCGGCTAGAGGTCTTGGCTTGCAGCCCAGGTTGAGTGGGTTCCGCTCGCAATACGTTCTGGGAGTCTGATTTGACATACAGGACCATGGCTCAGATTCGAAGCTTCAAACACTAGGGCTTCTGAGTAGTCGTTATTTAGATCTGACGAAAAAGTGACTAGGTATCCGTCGTCCTCGGCGGATGATCCGTCTCGGGGAGCCATAACAGTCTCGCTCACAAAAACACCAGGTTCGAATTCGTAGAGTTCTTCATTGCCAGTGTCTAAGTCGTGTTTGATTATCCCGTCAAAGGCGAATAGTCCGGGAGTGCACTTTGCGTTGTAGGAATAGCGGTGACGCTTTCCTGCGTAACGCCCGTTGATCATTGGAAACTCAGCGCATCGTTCGCTGGTCGATTCTTCTTTGCATTCTCCGGTTCGTGTGTTGAATTTCCAGCGATGTGCTCGTGCTTGCAAAACATTCATGTCCAGAGTTTCGAACCCTTTATGCGACTCGTCTCGGCGAGCAATACCCCGAGCCGTCGGGTTGTGCTGAAAAAAGCCGTCCAGGATGACCCAATCACCGTCTTCGTAAGCATTGGTCCAATGAAGAACGAAGGTCGGATCAGCTTCAAACCACATAATCTCATCAGTCGAACCATGGCGAGGGATGAGAGCAAACCGGCTTGGCAGGTTTCGATCAAAGATGTTTGAGTAGTACCCGTCTGCGAGGGCTTCAGGACTCCAAAACAGCGGGAGGTCGTTGAGGATTGACCAATTTTCTGTGAAGGCCATGTCATGCGGAAGTCTGGGGCCCGGTAAAGGGATATCGACGTGGGTAGTCAGTTCGCCAGACCGGCTTACGACTCCGTATCTCATAAATGGAGCTTCAGTGAAATAACTGAAAAACAAGAGCTCACCGGTGTGTTCGTCGACTTTCGGATGGGCGGAGACGCCCTCTGTCGGAAAGAAGTCGTTCCACTTGGTTTTGCCTAAGTCTTCGAGGGTCCGTGGGTCCAGTCGGTATAGCTCCCCGCACTGGTAGAAACTTGCTAGAGCTACGCCGCCATGAACAATGACATCAGTAGAGGCGTTGTCCTTCATCAAGGTCCGAGCGCCCCAGCCTTTCTCTGCAATGGCGTTCGAAGGGTGTTCGGAGATGCCAGCCCAAAGGCTCGCTCTAACTTCTTGTTCGGCGAGGAATGCGTCAGTTCGAACAAACCTGTTCGAGTAACGAGCTTCACCGTTTTCGAAAGAAATCGAGTGCATCATGCTGTCCCCGTCAAAGGGGTGATAACGCTTTATTGGCTCGAATAATGGGTTCTCGGTGTTTCGCAGGTAGACACCATTGAGGTCGCTTGGGATCTCGCCAATTACGTCCATATCCCAGGCGTCGTATTCTTTATGCTGAGGCTGCCAAACGCCCGAGCGGTATGGATGGTCGTCGTTTGGCGGTAGGCCAGGCTCAAAGGTCTGCTGAAGAGAAATGGTCATACTGAATCCTTACGTGAATGGTAGCAACCATTGTTTCGAGACTGGCTCAAGACATTTGTCTCCGAGTAGGGCAGACTAATCCATACTTAGTCCGTTTGATGAACTACGAAGAAGGCAGCTATGTCGTTCGTTACTACTGATGACTTGTATCAGCGTTGCCTAAGCGACTCTGAGTTTCAGTTAGCTTCCAGATATTGGAGCGGGGGAGTCCGCTTGGAAATCGGAGAGCAGTTGTTGGGCCTGACGCTTGAAGATGGTTACCTTCAAGCAAAGGTCCCGGAATCGGGGCCTGGGGTAGTAACTGTAAGCGGTCCTGCGGCCATTTGGGACAAGGTAAGAAGTGATAATCCCCCTCGGTTTCTTAACGATATAAACATCGCAACCGGGAAAGGAGGTCTCTCCCGGAGCGGTGACAGGCTCATTTGGTGGCAGTACCTCCCTGCTATTCAGCGCATTGTTGAGTTACTGCGGGTGTCGGGGCCTCAGAAGTCAACAAGGGTTGATGAAGGCCAAAGTCACGGATCCTTCGATAGCCCCATTGGTCGCTATCTTCGGTTGAATCTCCATGGGGAAGAACACCGTATCTATGTTGAAGAGGCTGGCTCAGGTATCCCGTTATTGCTTCAGCACACGGCAGGTTCGCATGGAGTGCAATGGCGTCATTTATTTGAATCCACTCAGATAACAGACAATTTTCGTTTAATAGCTTATGACCTTCCATTTCATGGAAAGTCTGTACCTCCGGTAGGACGCGACTGGTGGGCCGAGGAGTATCGGCTTGAGGGCGGCTTTCTTCGATCTGTTCCACTTGCAATCTCTGATGCGTTGAAACTCAAGAAACCAGTGTTTATGGGGTGTTCGGTTGGAGGTTTACTTGCTTTAGACCTAGCAGTTGAACACCCGGACGTGTTTCGGGCAGTTATAGCTGTTGAAGGCGCTCTTCATATTGGCGGAAGCATGAAGGGGCTTGAGGGTTTTTGGCACCCGCAAGTCTCAAACGAAACGAAGGCTCGAATGATGGAAGGCCTGACGGCACCATCGTCACCGCTTGCATACAGAAAAGAAACTATCCAGACGTACGCAGCTGGCTGGCCGCCCGTTTTTTTGGGAGACCTGTGGTACTACATCTCTGAGTACGACTTGCGGGACAAGGCGAAAGATATAGACACCCGACAAATCGGAGTTCATATTTTTTCGGGCGAGTATGACTTCAGTGCAACAACTGAGATGGGTCGAGCCGCGCACGAAGCTATTGCTGGCTCGACTTTCTGTGAAATGGAAGGTATCGGACACTTCCCTATGTCGGAGAACCCAGCGAAGTTTATTGAATACCTGCTGCCGGTGCTTAAGCGCATTCAAGGAGAAGCGCTATAAGTCCTCAACCGCCGGAAAGTCTTGCGGTGGCATGATGTCCACTGTGGCCGATCGTTGCTGAGCGAGCATTCCGCCGTCTACTTTGATGACATCGCCCGTTACATACTCTGATTCCTTTGATGCGAGAAATAAAGCGGGACCAGTCATGTCTGCCGGTTCTCCGATACGCCCCAAGGGAATGTTCTCACCCCTGAGGGATCGCTGTTCGGGATTTAGGCCGCTTGTATCAATAGAACCAGGCATGAGAGCGTTAACTCTGATGCCGTAGGGACCAAGGTCCAGAGCCAAAGCTCTTGTGAAAGCTTCGATCCCTCCCTTGGTGGCATCGTAGGCAGTGAACGAGCGATGAGCCCGGGTAGCACCGCCAGATGACATATTGATTATGACTCCTGACCCAGCCCGAGCCATTGGCCGTGCAGCTCTATGAGCACAGAGGAAGTGTCCGGTTAAGTTCACGTCAATGATCTTCCTCCACCAACTCTCATCGGCTTCAAAGAAATGAAGCATTGGGCCGACGAGGCCGGCGTTGTTGATAAGAATTTGGACGTTACCCAAAGCCGATTCGGCAGCATCGAACATTGCACTAACGTCAGAACTATTTGAGACATCTCCGGGTGTTGCCAGAGCGGAGCAGCCCAAGTCGCTTATCTGCTGTGCAGTAGAGGATGCTGAAGCGGGATCGATGTCGTTCACCGCTACCTTTGCTCCCTGTTCAGCAAACCTGATTGCGAGAGCCTGACCGATTCCGCTGCCTGCGCCGGTTACAAGCACAACTTTGTTCTCTAAATCTTGGTATTTGGACACTTTCCTCCTATGCGCGAGTTTGGTTTATCGGGTTCGAAGAAGATTTGGTGTTCCGCCAAGATCATCACGAATGGAACCGTTGAGTTCTTCATCGGTCACGATGTACCGGCAAATTTGTTTAGCGTGATTTGAAAGAGATTGGTAAATGTTGCGCGGCATGGAACGGGCCATGGGTTCATGAAACCAAGGGGCGTAATACTCAATATTTGGTATCGCTCGGAGCTCGTTGGAGAGGTTAGGTGTTCCGCCATGCCATGTTCTGGGGTCGCGTATTATCACCGTGCCCGCAGGTGCCGGGCAGATTGTGCTGTATTTCATCCATGATGGCTCCGTATCTAGGGTGGGGATTGGTTCTCGTGAATTCTGAGTACCGGGTATTTGTCGGATTGGTCCATTCAGCGCATTGAAGTCGGTCATCAGATAGTTACAACAGACGTAGGGGCAGGGCAGATCCCTCAATGTCATTAATCCGCGAGGGTCCCAAAAAGAGCCAGAAAACTTCGATGCGAAGCTATCCGCAGCAGCGGCGTGGTCGGTTTTTTCTCTTCGATCCGCAACGTCGCTATGCAGAGGTTGGTATTGCACTGCACCTGGTAGGCAGAAGTCGCCACCTCCACCGCGGCAGATGTAGTCGGGTGACTCAAAGATTGCTTCAAGAATTGGTGTGACTGTGGGTAGGTCGATCAGCATCGCCCATTCGGGTTGATGAACCTGATGGCCGGTAGTACTTGCGGATCCAAAGCTGTATCTGTGAGACCCTCGGTTGCCTTTTCGGTCGCTGTCCAGTTCCATAATTTCGGTTATGACCCGAGCGGTTCCCGCTTGGATAATCGACAGATGCTTGTCATCGAGAGCGTTAGCTACGGCGACGAACCCATCCCGATAAAAAATGTTTTTTGCGTCTTCGACTCTGTCGAAGTTAACGATTTCAAGATCGTGAATACCGTTATTTTTGGCTAACTCTTCTCGTTGCTCCTGAAGCGCTGGGGACTGAGGGTCGCGGTCAGCCCAGCCGAAGCGCTCACCGAGGGTGAATGCGTCATCCACGGCGGGACTCTTTCACCGTGTCTTGCAGTAGTCGGAGAGTCCGATGGTGTAGCTGGTGGTCGCACTCAGAACGGGCCACTTCAGAGAAATTCGCGTATGCCACTTTGCTAGAGCCCGATTCGGCATGACGTAGCACTACAGCGACTGTCTGATTGGTGATTTGTTGTTCTTAGCTGCGAGGGCTCGCCAAAGGGAACGATAATTCGGCCAGGTGTTGCTTTCTGCGATGAACCCGGCTTCCTCAAGCAAACGGGTGAGCTTAGGTAAATTGCGAAATGGTACGCCGCTATCCACGTGGTGAGCCAAGTGGTGGCCGACGGCAAGCGGAACGAGGAAAATTCTTGCTAGTAAACCTTGTTGGACGTGGTGTGTGGTTTGCCGCCTGTCTTTGGAGCGTGTCATACCTCCATGCTCCGCTATTGCCCTAAGTCTGTTTACGACCTGATAGGTAGTGATAAACGGCAACAGCCATAAATAGAAATAGGCAACCGGGTTTCCAGCGGCGGCAAACAATGAAAATATCACTATTTGTCCGAGATAGAACCGAACGCTGTTGCTCCAAAAACGTTTCTTAAATAGACCAGTGAGTCGCGGGCGTAAAATCCGATAGCCCGATATACCGGTAGCGTCGCGTCGGAGTTTTCGACGCATCGAGGCTCTGCTTATCGGGTATAGGGCGTACAGCAAGAAATCCGGTTCTTTGGGTCCGAACTCGTCCCGATGGTGGTTGACGTGCGCCCGACGATAGGCGTGTGTGCCAGTGCCGAATGAAAGCCACCCAAAAAGTGTTATCCCTATGAAATCATTCACCCGTCGGCTCGAGAACAACAGACGATGAGCACCTTCATGATGCAGAATGAACATTCTGTTTTGTATGAAACCCATTAGGAAAACGGCAATGAGCGTAGAGAGCCAATGATCAATCGATAGCGCAAGCGCGATGACAAGCACAGGCATGGCTATCGAGGACAGGCATGTCCAAGCGTTTAAAAGATTCGGAATTGTTCTCAGTTCTGACCGTAGGTCAGGCGTGGGTCGTCCATCCGATCTCAAATTATCGGTGGCAAGAAACGGCGGGGGTTCAGTAATTAAGCCGCCGGTCATAGAATTGACTAGTTGATCGTGGCTTTGGGTAGTAGCCATACAAAAAGCGTAGTGCTTTCCGAGTTTGGATTTGCTCTTCCACCCCCAATAGATGCAAAGCTGTGTGATTGTGCAAAGAATCGTCGCGTTAGACATGGAAGGGGTCGTAACCCCTGAGATTTGGATTGCTGTTGCTGAACGCACCGGATTATCGGAGCTTAAGCTCACCACTCGAGATGAGCCCGATTACCAGAAACTCATGAATTACCGAATCAAGGTTCTTTCCGAAAATGGAATTGGCCTGACCCTTATCCGGGAGGTGATAGCAAGTCTGCGCCCATTGGAGGTGGCAAGAAATTTTTTGGAACACTTACGGCAGCGATACCAAGTAGTGATTTTGTCCGATACCTTCGAGCAGTTTGCTGGACATTTGATGAAAGAGCTTTCGTATCCGCACTTGCTCTGCCACAACCTGACCATAGAGATGGACAGCGTCGTTGAGTTTGTGCCTCGTATCGACGATGCGAAAAAGAAAGCTGTCCAGAGTTATCAGGGACTTGGCTATCACGTGACGGCTATTGGTGACTCCTACAACGACCTTGGAATGTTGCAACAAGCTGATGCGGGTTGCCTTTTCAGGGCGGCAACGGGTCTTCCTGAGAAATATCCCATGCTTGGTTGCCTTGACGCCTACCATGACCTTGGGAACTGGATCGACGCAGCGGTTAACGCGTAAGGCTGGAGGACTAACTATGAGCGCACCAGCGAAACTGGCACATTTCGTCTTGCGTACTAGCGACATCGATCGTTTGGCATCGTGGTATTGCAGGGTGTTGGAAGCAAAGGTCGTGCACCGCAACAAGTTCATTGCGTTCGCTACTTTTGATGATGAGCATCATCGAGTGGCTTTCTTGGATCGAGGGTTTGATAAAAATCCTGACCCCGAGAGCAACGGAGTAGACCACATCGCTTTTACCTATGAGTCGTTAGGAGACCTATTGTCTACCTATGTTCGGTTGCGACAGGAAGAGATCCTTCCGGAGCGGACTATAAATCACGGTATGACGACGTCTATGTATTACGTGGACCCAGATGGAAATCGCATCGAGCTGCAAGTAGAAAATTTTAAGGATCCGCAGCAAGGTTTGGATTTTATGAACGGACCAGTATTTGAAGAAAACCCGATTGGTGTTTTATTCGACGCAGACGAGATGGCCGAGCTTTACGCTTCGGGTGTGCCGGAAGAGCAACTCTTGCAGCAGGGATAAACCGCTGGGGGCCTAGCTAGTGGGCTTTGTGCTGATGAAGTAGTTGTTTCCAGGGTCGTGACGGATTCCCTCGACTTTTATATCCTTAAAACCAGCGTTATTTAAGTACTCAGTAGCTAATTGGTGGCCCCATGCTGCTCCCAATCCATCACCCCCGTAAGCGAGGGAAACGGTCATGCAGTGCATAGTTGAAATGGTGTACATGAACGGCGCCATCGGGTCTTCTAGGTTCTCTTCTAGGACGCTGGACGCTTTGGGTTCTACGCATAAGTAAGTGCCGCCAGGCCTCAACATGGCAAAAATTCCCGCCAAAGCGTCTTTGGGTTTTGCCTGATCATGTATGGCGTCGAATGTTGTAACAAGGTCGAAGCTGGGATCTTGATTTAGAGCTGCAGCATCGGCCACTTGGTAGCTGACGTTATCTAAATCCTTGGCCGTATCGTTTGCTCGAGAAATGCCTTCGTTGGACATGTCGAAGCCAACAAACCGACTATTAGGGAACTCTTGGCCAAGTAAATAGCTTGCTAACCCGCTTCCGCAGCCGACGTCTGCAACGTCTATTCCTGATTGCAACGCATCAGTCATATTAAGAAGCGGAACGACCTGTTCGATTAATCCACTTTTGAAACGACGCTCGCTGGAATCAGACATGAGAGCCTGAAAACGAGGGAATTTGTCGTAGGGTAGGCCTCCGCCGTTTTCGAAAACGCTAACGAGGTCATCTTCGACTTCAGCCAACATTCCAATTTGTTGCATTTGTACCGTCAAGTTGCGCGGGCCCGCTCTGCGCGTAACAAGACCTGAATGTTCGTCGGGCAGCGAAAACATTTCGCTTTCAGGGTCATAATCGACAACCCCGCCACAAGCCATGGCGGAGAGCCATTCGCGAACGTATCGTTCGTCGAGCCCCGCCTTCTCTGCTATTTCTTGCGAGCTTGCTGGTGGATTTCCGTCTAGTGAGTCAAATAGCCCAGTTTTGTGTCCGATGCTCATCATTAGTGAGAGAGCGCCGTCGTTAAGGATGCCTAGCATCCGCGATGTGAAAGCTCTTGCACGGTCTTTGTCGAAGGTGGTCTCTGACATTGGCGGAACCTCTTTTTCGGCTTAAACAGCCGCTGTGCCTCGCTGAAAATCTTATATCAAAATGAGACTGAGTCCTATTTGGAGTGCAGCGAACTTACTACCTAGTTGTTGCCAAGAGTCGAGTGTTTGGGGTAGGCGAACAGCATTAAGGGAGCCACTAATAGCATTAGCACGCCCAATAAGCACCACATCACGTCGTATCTCGCAACCGAATGGCTCCCATTTAAAATAGTTATCGCGGTCGCAGCACCCATGCCTCCTATTGCATATCTCAGGCTCTGATGAATTCCGTTCGCTGTAGCAGTCGCTTCAGGTGGTATGTCTCTGAGCGCAGCGCTGTTGAGCTGGCTCGCCAGGATCCCCATTCCGAATCCAAACATTAGAGATGCAGGAAAGAAGGCAAACAGGAAGTCTGGTTCTTCGCCCATAAAGAGGTAGAGCCAAAAGAATCCGACGGTGGCAACGACAGCAGCGAGTGCCATGATTCCTCGAAAGCCATGTCGATCCGCCCAACGACCTCCGAAGACGGCGACGAACGCAGAGAGGACGGGAGATGGCGTGAAAGCCAATCCAACTTGCGCTTTGCTGTATTGCCAGACTTCAGTTAAGAAAAGCGGCCACAAGAACCAGCTTGTGAATGCTCCGACCATGGCAAAAGTTACTGCGATGTTGGAAACGGTAAATGAGCGAATTCGAAAGAGTGCGGGGTCGAACAAAGGCTCAGAATGTCTGGATGATCGAAAAATGAATAAGGGGAGGAGTGTTGCGGCGAATCCGAAACATCCCAAGGTGTAAATCGAAAGCCACCCCCATGAACGCCCTTGCAGGGTGGCAAGCACCAAGAGGAATACAGTCCCGCTACCCATTAGGACACCGAGTAAGTCAAGAGGCTTGTCGGTCGATCTTTCAGTTGTTTCGCTTAGAAAGAGCTTGGCTCCTAAGAGCCCAAGGCCGATTATCGGAACTAAGACGAGGTATACCCAGCGCCAACTGCTCAACTCCAAGACGAGTGCCGCGAACCCAGGTGATATACCTGACGCGACCATCCCTGCCGCTGCCCACAGGCCGATAACGCTGGCCTGTTTGCTTTGAGGAAATTGCGGAAGCACTAGAGCTAGCGACGAGGGAACAGTCAACGCGCCAAACATTCCTTGAAGTGCTCGGGCAAGGACCAAGATGAGAGGGCTGGGTGCTAGCCCGGCCCCTAACGCTCCGACGAGAAGTCCTAGGAGTCCAATTCGAAATATGGTCAGTCTGCCGTAGCGGTCAGCCAATCTGCCGCCTGCCAGCATGGTCGTAGCGAACGCAAGGGAGTAACCAGCAATAATCCAGCCTGTCATGCTGTTGCTGACCCCTGGAAAGGACCGCACTATTTCAGGAAATGCGACGTTAGAAACCGTTACGTTCACTGTTCCTAGAACAAATGCTAGGGACCCTGTTGCCAAAGCAAGGTACGGTCGCCCTGAGGGCGCAGAATCTAGAGGGGCATTCTCTTCTGATGACAGCACGGCGAATACGCTCGGTACGCGTTCAGTCGACTCGGATTGACCCACCGGCATCAGAGTACGCTGCCTCACACGTAAAGACATTGTTGAAGTGAATGAGATGCAAATGGAATCTGGGCTAGTTCAAACTGAAATACACGATCATGTGTCGGTTATAAGTCTTCATCGGCGAGATAAAAAAAACGCCTTTGATCTGGCGTTGACGAATGCGCTTAATGAAGCGCTAGATCAATTTGAGGAAGATCCTGACCAATGGGTCGCCGTGCTAACTGGTGGTCGTGACATGTTCTCCGCTGGTAGTGACCTTAAAGAAGGCAGCGGCAAAACTGATCGGGGTGGCGAATACGGAATTATTCGAAGAAAACGGATGAAGCCAATTGTTGCTGTCGCCGAGGGTCTAGCGCTGGGTGGGGGAATGGAAATTCTCTTCTGCTGTGATGTGATTGTTGCTTCGCGTGACCTCCGCCTGGGTCTGCCGGAGGTTAAGCGGGGCGTGTTGCCCACAAGTGGTGGTTTGTTTCGAGCACTTCGCTCATTACCTATGCACGTAGCAAAAGAAGTTGCTTTGACGGGGGAGGAGCTCTCGGCGGACCGCGCCTTCCAATATGGCCTGGTGAATCGCTTAGTAGAACCAGGACAAGCGCTGCCCGAGGCGCTTCTTGTGGCTCAACAGATCGCATCTAACTCACCGACCTCTACTAGAAATGCGCTGCAAGCGATGGAGCGTATTCTCGCTGATGGGGATGACCTTGGTTGGGCGGCAACGGACTTTGCTCGGACGGAAGTGTTCGCGAGCGATGACCGTAAAGAAGGTATACGCGCATTTTTTGAACGCAGAAATCCCGAATGGACTGGGCGCTGATGAGACTGTCAATCCCCAAAGAAGAAGATCTTGATGGTCCTCAAAAGGCCCTGCGCGATGCTGTCTTAGGTAGCCGTAAGGGTTTGGGTTCCGAAGTTTGGGGGAGAGGGCCTTTCGGAGTGTGGCAGAACGCTCCGAACGTTGGGCGCCCTGCCTTAGATTTGGGAGCTTCGGTAAGGTTCAACACTGAAATAGCGGCAGATGTTCGCGAAGTCGCCATTTGTACCGTTGGAGTTCATTACAAAGCCAATTTCGAATTCGCTGCACACAAAAAGATCGGAGTGGAAGCTGGGCTGAACGCAGAAGCCTTGGACCGGCTTGCGGTGGGCGAAGATCCACAGTGGACAGGAGAGCTCGAGCTGGCTCATCGTTATACAGCGACTCTTTTGGAGAAAAAGAGGGTCACCTCCGAATTACATGATGAACTTGTCTCGTCTTTCGGGACACATGGAGCTGTAGAAATTGTGACGACGATTGGTTACTACTGTCTTATTTGCTTGACTCTCAATGCGTTCGAAGTTCAAGTTCCGGATGAAATGCAGGACCCTTGGCCAAGTGAGGCTTAGTCGTTATAGGTTGTTCCCATGACATTTGATGGAGAATACGGGCCGAGTACTTGGGAATGGGTCGCCGACCAGGCCGAAGAGTATGAGTCCTCGAACGGCCAAAGAGGCAATACTTTGCGGGACACAGGTCTACCTGTGATCATCATGACTACCGTCGGGCACAGCACAGGTCTGGTGCGCAAAGTACCGCTGATGAAAGTTGAGCATGAGGGCCAGTATGCGATTGTGGCATCAAAGGGAGGTGCCGAAAATCATCCAGGTTGGTACCACAACCTAATGGCTAACTCGACGGTGCTCATTCAAGATGGGCCAGAGCCGTTTGAAACTACTGTCCGTTTGTTGAGTGGCTCCGAACGCGAAGAGTGGTGGGAACGTTCCGTGGCAGCATTTGCTCCGTATGCCGAATATAAAGAAAGAGCCGACAGAGAGATTCCTCTGTTCATTACTGAGCCCCCGACCTGACTGCGAACTGACGAGTAATGCGCCTTGAACAGGTGCGCACCTATGTGACCGTGCCTCCGACAGGAATCGGCGGCTCATTTTGGGTGTTCGTGGAAGTGGATACGGACAACGGAATCACCGGAGTCGGCGAATGTTACGGGGTTCCTGTGTCGGGCGACGTCGTCGCAACAATGGTCGACGATACCTTTGAGCGCTTCTGTCGAGGAGCGGACCCTCATCACCTAGAAACTTTGTTTCGCCGGGTCTACTCCGCAGGATTTACCCAAAGACCCGATGTGTCGATGATGGGGGTCTTTAGCGGCATCGAAATGGCCGTCTGGGACATTCTTGGGAAGGCCCACAACGTTCCAGTGTGTGAACTTTTAGGGGGAAAATTTCACGATCGTTTGCGTACTTATTCGTACCTATATCCCCCAAATTTCGACACTTTAGATAACACAAATGAGGGCAGGCCTGACGTCTACCACGATGGGGACGCGGCTGCCGAAAGCGCTATTCGCTTTCTTGAAATGGGTTTTACGGCGATTAAACAAGACCCTGTGGGCCCTTATTCTTTCCAAGGGGGCCGAGAGCTCTCACTGATGGAGCTCGCTCGCGCTGAAGATTCGATCGGTAAGATTCGAGAGGCAGTAGGCGATCAAGCCGATATTTTGCTGGGCACGCATGGCCAAATGACCACTGCGTCGGCGATCCGCTTAGCTAGACGTGTTGAGCGATACGACCCGCTTTGGTTTGAAGAGCCGTGTCCACCAGACCAAGTAGACGCTTTAAAGATTGTTGCTGGGGCCACCTCAATACCGGTAGCGGCAGGAGAACGAGTTACCACTAGACGAGAATTTTACGAGTTACTTAAGGCAGGAGTTCGAATCATCCAACCGAATGTAGGCAGAAGTGGCGGTCTTTGGGAAACTAAGAAGATCGCAGCGATTGCGGAGCTGTTTAACGCCCAGGTAGCTCCGCACATTTACTGTGGACCGGTTGCCCATGCTGCAGCTACGCATTTGGGGTTCACTCTTCCGAATTTTTTGATTCTTGAGACAATCCTTAGCGACTTTCACGACCAGGTCGCCCACAGCAGTTTGCGGTGGGAAAATGGGTGGATGATGCCGCCGTCGCAACCAGGCCTTGGAATCGAACTTAACCACACCGCTCTTTCAGATAACCCCTATGAATCAGGTGGGCGACTTCACCTAGAAATGACTCAGGTGCCGGTTGATTCGAACAATAAGAAACTGGCTGACGAATTAGATTAGGAGCGACTGTTCGCTTGGGGGACGTTTTAGCGACCTTCAAGTCCTGGCAAATAAGACTCAACGCCATTGGCTACAGAGGCTCTAGTGAGCGCTGTAGCTGCGTTTCGCGACTTCTTCGAGCATGACTTCGGTGGCACCTCCACCGATGGTTAGGATCCGGGCGTCGCGGTGCATTCGCTCGATCGGGGATTCGCGCATGTAACCGCTACCGCCATGAAACTGAAGGCAGTCGTACATGACCTCATTTACTATCTCGCAACCCCAAGCTTTGGCACCTGACATTTCTTTTACGTTGTCGATTCCCTGTTCTTCGAGCCATGCGGCGTGGTACATGAGAGATCGAGCTGCGTCCACTTTCGCTTGATTCATAGCCATACGTTGACGGATCGCTCCAAGATCGAACAGCTTTCCCCCGAAAGCCTTTCGATCTTGAGCGTATGTATTAGTCATGTCGATAGCTGCCTGTGCTGCCCCTACTCCCATGCCCACTAGCACCATGCGTTCGTTTTGGAAGTTTTGCATGGTCGCGTAGAAGCCCCTATGGGGTTCACCTAGTAGCTGGCTATCGGGGACCCAAACATCGTCGAGCACTAGTTCTGCGGTATCGCTACACAACCATCCGTGTTTGTCGAGTTTCTTGGATACTGAGAACCCGTCGGTTTCGGCGGGAACGAGAAACATCGAAATTCCGTACTTGTTATCGGGGTCTGTTCGTGCACCAAGAATTGTCATGTCGCCGTAGACAGCATTAGTAATAAAGGTTTTGGTCCCGTTGATTCGCCAACCGTCTCCATCTTTGACGGCTGAAGAGCGTATTCCGGCTACGTCAGATCCAGCGTCAGGTTCGGTTACACCTATTGACAGAATTGTTTCACCAGACAAGATGCCTGGCATCCACTGGGAGAGTTGCTCATCGCTACCTGAATTCACTAAATGTGGTCCAGACATATCGGTGTGGACTAATACTGTGACGTCAAAACCGGCGAAGGTAGAGCTGCCTAATGCCTCGGAGAAGGTCGCCGACGCGAGGGGTCCCATTCCAAGACCGCCGTGTCTTTCTGGGACACGGAGCCCTAGCATGCCGAGGGAACCCATCTGATGGAGCGTCTCTCGGGGTACCTTGCCTTCTTGTTCCCAAGTGTCGCCGTTAGGGGTCACTTCTTTTGAGACAAAGTCAACGGTCTGGTCGTAGATTTGTTGTAGCTCATCACTCATATAGGCATTGCGGTGCGTCACGAATGTTCCTTTTTGTCGGCTTCTGTCTGTTCGAACGTTACGAGAATTTGTTTTGCTTCAACTGATTCGCCATTGCTTACCCAAACACTCTCTATGGTTCCCGTTCCTGGTGCTGTAAGGGTGTGGAGCATCTTCATGGCTTCGATCACGAGCACGGCGTCACCGGACTGGACTAAATCGCCCGCGCCAACTGGGATCTCTACAACGACTGCTGGAAATGGTGCGAGGACATCAGCTAGAGCGCCACGAGTTGATGCTGCATCACTTATCCAAACTTGGGTCCGGTCGACGGGTTGCAGGCTGATTGTGTGCCCGTTCTGGTTAATGCAAAGGAGGTCAGGTTTGTGGTTGAACGTCGCTGGCTTCTCGAGGTCCTTGTTATGGGTAACCAGTTCTTGAAGCTCTCCGTTCTGATCCTCGTAAACACCTACTAACCGGTGTTTGTTAGGCAGAACCCGAAAGTTGGGAAGTTGATGCCATGCTCCTGGGTCGGCGCTTGAAGACTGATGTTGAAGAATTGCGACTGCTTCAGAGTTGATGGATTCAGAACTTGGAGCGTCTGGCGGGATGTTCTCGTCTAGATAACGAGTTGTCATGGTCGCAGTTCGAATTTCAGGCTCTTCTGCGAGCCAGCGGTATAGGCCAGCATTTGTAACAAGTGGTCCAATTAACAGGTCGTCCAGCGCCGATACTAACTGGTCAAGCGCCGCGTCTCTGTTAGGAGCCGACACGATAAGTTTCGCAATCATGGAGTCGTAATGGGGCGTAATCTTGCCCTGATTATCGAAGGCTCCATCCCAACGAACACCTTGTCGGTCAGTCGGTATTTTGATTGTTTCTATGCTGCCGGTTTGAGGCGCATAACTATTTGTGGGATCTTCGGCGTTGATACGTACTTCTATTGCATGACCGCTGATTGCGACGTCCTCTTGAGTTATTGGTAGCGGGACCCCGGTAGCTGCTAGTAACTGGAGCTCGACGAGGTCAAGGCCTGTGACTTGTTCGGTGACAGGGTGTTCCACCTGAAGTCGGGTGTTGACTTCAAGAAAGAAGTAATCGCCACTCTCGACGTCGACCACGAATTCGACGGTTCCAGCATTGTCGTAGTCCATCGAACGCCCGAGGGCTAAGGCGGCTGAGCGTAAGCCGATCTCTGTGTCTGGCGGAAGATTAGGTGCAGGTGCCTCTTCCATTAATTTTTGGTATCGCCGTTGAATTGAACAGTCCCTGGTGCCTAATTCGAGCAGGTTTCCCTTCTTGTCACCCATGATTTGGACCTCGACATGTCGAGGTCGTTGGATGTAACGCTCCACGATGATTGCGTCGTCGCTAAAGGATCTCTTCGCCTCTGTGCGAGCTGCTGTTAGAGCCGCAGGAAATTCTTCGGATGAATTAGCAATCCGGATTCCTTTGCCACCTCCTCCGGCAGCGGCCTTCAAAAGAACGGGGTAACCGATTTGAGTTGCAGCCGATGCAAGCGCTTCATCGTCTTGTTGGTTTATGTCTGCGAACCCTGGAATCAACGGTAAGCCTGCTGATTCTGCAATGCTTCGTGCCTTAATTTTTGACCCCATAGAGGCGATGGCCTCTGGGTTTGGGCCAACCCAAATCATTCCGTTTTCGATGACAGCGGCAGCAAAATCGGCATTTTCACTTAGAAACCCATAACCCGGATGTACAGCGGTTATATCGAGCTTGCGACAGTGTTCGAGGATTCTGTCTTGATTGAGGTACGACTCGGCGAGTTCGGCTCCGCCGATACACACGCTTAAGTCGGCTTCGTCAACGAACGCCGCATCGAAATCAGGTTCTGCGAAAATGGCGACTGTCGTCCAGTCGAGCTTCTTTGCGGTTCGAAAAACGCGTCGTGCAATTTCGCCTCTATTTGCAACCAGAAGTTTCATTTGAGTCTCGTATTCACATGCGGTAGACGAGGCCGTGACCTCGTTCTGGTTCGTCGTCTCGAGCAGCTAGTGCTAAGCAAAGACCGAGAGTGTCCCGAGTGTCGACAGGGTCAATCAGGCCGTCATCCCAGAGTCGGCTCGTGGCATAGTACGGGTCGCTTTGAGTTTCGTATTGTTCTGCTACTTCGGCCCTCATTGAATTAATTTCGGCTTCGGTGGTGGTTTCGCCTCGCAGTCCAGCAAGTCTTATGTCTACTAAAACTGTCTGAGCTGTTTCGGCAGACATGGTAGCTATGCGACTGTTTGGCCAAGCAAAAAGAAATCTGGGATTGAATCCGCGGCCACACATGCCATAGTTGCCAGCGCCGTAGCTGCCGCCAATGAGGACTGTGTAACGAGGAACAGTGGCGTTGGCGACTGCTGCAACCATTTTGGCGCCATTTTTGGCTATTCCGCCTGCCTCAGCGTCAGAGCCAACCATGTACCCGGTGGTGTTCTGAAGAAATAGAAGGGGGACGCGACGCTGCTCGCAGAGCTCAATGAAGTGTGTGGCCTTGAGGGCGCTTTCGCTAAATATGATTCCGTTGTTGGCAATGATGCCTACGAGGTGTCCCCAAATGCGAGCGTAGCCACAGGTGATTGTATCGCCCCACTCAGGTTTGAATTCTGCGTACTCGGAGCCGTCAACCATTCTTGCAATAACCTCGCGCGCGTCGAATCCGATTCGGTCATCGGCACTGATTATTCCGTAGATTTCGTTCGGATCGTGTTGAGGAGGTCGGGGTTCTTGCCAGTCCATCCAATCCTGGCGGTCGACAACCTTACGTTGATTAGTTGCCTCGCAGAGTTCGCGTAGCTTCCCGTAGGCTTCGCGTTCTGTGTTGGCCATATAGTCCGAAACGCCGGATGTGCGAGTGTGGATCGCTGCTCCTCCAAGGTCGTCCGGTTCGATGATTTCTCCAAGGGCGGCCTTTACTATTGGTGGTCCTCCTAAGAAAATGCGCCCGATGCCATCAACCATGATTACTTCATCGCTAAGAGCTGGAACGTAAGCACCACCAGCTGTGCAGCCGCCAAGGACTACGGAGAGTTGAGGGAGCCCTTGTGCCGACAAACGAGCTTGACGGTAGAAGCTTCCTCCGAATTGATCCTTGTCAGGAAATATGTCGTCTTGTAGTGGAAGGAAAGCACCCCCCGAATCAACGAGGTAAATGACTCCGAGCCTGTTGTCTTCGGCTATTTGCTGGGCCCGTACGTGTTTCTTTATGCTTACCGGTAAAAGAGAGCCGCCTTTGACCGTGGCATCATTGGCGATAAATACATACGGCACCCCATGCACGAGACCGATTCCGGTGATGATGCCTGCCCCTGGTGCGCTATTTTCATATTGATCCCATCCGGCCAGAGTCGAAAATTCAAGAAATGGTGTCTGATGATCGATCACCATCTCGATCCGGTCTCGAACCATTATTTTTCCGCGGTCAAGATGACGCTTTATAGACAGTTCGCGTCCCAGACCGCCGTCGATTGCGTATTGCTGCCTCTCGCGAAGGGTTCCGGTTAGTTGTAGATAGGCCTCTCGGTTCGAAGCGTATTGTTCGGAGTTCGGATCGATTCGAGAAGGAAATTGATTCATCTTGGAGTTACTCCGTCCCACAGTTGCATGGTCATCGCCTCCGCTAGCTGGTCGATGCTTTGACTGCCATTGGGATCAAACCACTCGATCGTGTGGTTTAGTGCGCCCATGAGAATCAGTCGGGTCATGCTCGTACTAGTTGAAGGCATGATGGCGCCAGAGTCAGTTAACTCTTGAAGGAGGTCTGTCCATAAGGCCTCGTAACCATCGCGAACTGGCACAATTCGTTTCCGCACCTGTGCAGGGGCGCACGGGAAAGTAGTCACGTGGGTCGCTGTGTATGGCCCGTGTTCGAATAAGGATCCTAAGTGAGCTCGAATGTGAGCACGGAGACGAAACAGAGGAGATGCCCCACAGCTTTCTTGATGGGTTTGGTGGAAAGATTGGATCATGACGTCGATTCCTTGAACCAAGATGAGCTCGAGGAGCTCCTCTTTGGAAGCGAAGTGGTGATAAATCGACCCTGCCTTCATACCGGCGGCCGCAGCGATTTCTCGCATTGTGGTTTCTGCGTATCCGGCAGTCAAAAAAAGATGAGCACCCTCATCAAGAAGTCGCAGCTGAGCAGCGGTCCCCATTGGTATCGGTGGAGGAAGCTCAGAGCGAATATCGAGGGACCGGGCCATACATGCGAATCGTAGCAAACACTCGTTCGGCTTACCTAACAAGTGTTAGGTCCAACGAGTTTGGGACTTGCTATGTGAGTTTCCTATGTAGCTATTGTGGGAGGCGCAGCGTTTAAGGCGTCGATTGCAAACCCGGCAGCCGCCTTGTACTTACTCATGTAGTCTTCGATTTCTTCACGAGGAATAATGTCTTCTATGTTCTCGAAAATGCCTCCGCACCGCTCTTCGACAAGACCTAAAATTCCAATTGGTCCAGCTCCACGATTTCGCAATACCAACTGATTTATGCTTTCTATCGTTGTGTTCTGGTAAGCAAGAAGGGAGGTAGGTTGAACACCGTGCTGAAGAAATGCAGCACCCAGTAACCGAGCGTCAATTATGGCCTGGCTAGCCCCGTTCGAACCTACTGGGTACATGGGGTGTGCGGCATCGCCGATCACAACGCAGCGGCCATCAACCCAATTTTCTAGGGGATTGCGATCAACCATCGGATACTCGAAGACTGCCGATGCGCCCTTGATAAGGGAAGGAATATCTAACCAATCGAAGGACCAGTCCTCAAACGAGTTAAGGAACTTATCTATGTGAACCTTGGTGTTCCAATCGCTGTTCCCCCAATCCTCTTCGGTGTCATAGGTCAATTCGGCGATCCAGTTAATGGTCGCTAAGCCGGTGTCAGGGTCCGGTTTACTGATTGGGTAACAGACAAAACGCTGTTCTAGCTTCCCTACCAGGACGAATGAAGCACCCGTGCGAATCGGTTTCGCCTGGCTAGTGCCGCGCCACATCACTGCTCCTCCCCAAATAGGGCCTTCCTCATTTGGGTGCATTTGTGAACGAACGGCGCTGTGTAGCCCGTCGGCGCCAATAAGAACGCTCCCTTGAACTTCCTTGATCTCGCCGACTTCGTTAAGAAAATAAGCGGTGACAAGATCCTTATTGGAATCGTACCGAAGGAAGCGACTTCCAGTAATTACTGAACTAGGCCCGAGCCTATTTATTACTTCGTCATAGAGCAGCATTTGTAGTTTGCCCCTGTGGATTGAATATTGAGGCCATCGATATCCGGCATCCCGCCCTCGTGGCTCCGCCCACACATCGTTTCCGTTACGGCCGACCAGCGCCCACTCCTTTGCTTGGACTCCTATCTCTTCGAGCGCCTCTTGGAGCCCCAAATCATAAAGCTCTCGGACCGCATTCGGTTGCAAGTTGATCCCCACCCCTAACGGCTCTAATCGAGCAACACTTTCGTGAACTACCACTGGGATGTCGAGTTGGTGACAGGTTAAGGCCATAGCCATTCCAGCTATCCCGCCGCCGGCCACAATTACAGTCATGGCAGAAGAATAGAGTCATAACGTGCAACACTCATCACGTGTCTCAAGTTAATAACTCACGAATTTCGAATATTGATTTAGCGCCGCAAGGTCACTTGGCAATTGATTGGGCGCGACGTCATTCACCTCTAGTCGATGGGTTCCTAAGAGAACGCCTTAACGATGGCGCACTCGCAGGTCGCCGTGTCGCTGTCGTCGTACATCTAGAAGCCAAAACAGCATTCCTTGCGACTGTTCTTGCCGACGCCGGCGCTGAGGTAGTTGTGGCGGGATCGAACCCGCATTCAACACGAGACGAGATTGCGGCTGCCCTCGTTGATCGAGGAATTCAAGTGCATTCGACTCGTGGTAGCGGTTACGAGGCTTGGGAGAAAGACTTACTTTCCATTGCTGATACTGGACCTGAGTTCATTATCGATGATGGTGCAGAGCTAACAATTCGAATGGCAAGTCAGAGGCCAGACCTATTTTCTGAACTTCGAGGCATCACTGAACAAACAACTACCGGTGTGTCGCGTTTAGTTGAGCTAGCTAAACGTGACCGCTTGCCTTGCCCTGCCCTAGCAGCTAACGACGCGGCCTGTAAGCATCTCTTCGACAACAAATACGGCACGGGCCAAAGCACCATTCAAGCGATTCTGAACCTTACCAACATGTTAATGGCCGGAAAGAAGGTGGGTATTCTCGGTTACGGCTGGGTCGGACGCGGAATTGCTGCCCACGTTCGAGCACTGGGTGGAACCGCCTTCATAGTGGAGGTTGACCCGGTTAAGGGCCTAGAAGCTTTCATGGACGGTCATCAGGTGGGTGACCTCGACATGGTGCTACCCGAAGCAGATTTCGTGATCACTGCGACAGGGGGACGTCGAGCGCTTTCTCGAAAGGATTTTGGAGGTATGAAAAGAGGTGTCATCTTGGCGAACGCAGGCCATCATGATCTTGAAATTGATGTAGAAGCCCTCGCTGATGAAGCCACTGACTTTAGAGTTGTCCGAGAAGGCATCGATGAATATCAGCTTGCAGGAGACCATTCTGTGTTGGTTTTGGCTAGTGGCGCTCTGGTAAATATCGCTGGCGGGCTTGGGCACCCAATTGAAATAATGGACCTTTCATTTGCAGTCCAAGGAGTTGGATGCCACGAACTGGCCAGAGGTGCTGTAGCAGAAGGAGTGCACGTGATTGACCCGGCGATTGATTCGGAAATAGCGAAAGCAAAGCTAGCGTTTCACGGTATTTCCCTGGAGCAGAAACAATCACACCAAGAAGACACAATTGATGACCTTCTAGGCCCGGAGGGCTGACATGTCAACTCCCCATATAGATGCTGAATTAGGTGATTTTGCAAAAGTCGTCCTGATGCCAGGAGATCCACGAAGAGCTTCCTACATTGCCCAAAACTATTTAGAGGACAGTCGATTAGTTACCGATGTTCGAAATGCCGCTGGCTATACAGGCCGCTTCGAAGGAACTGAACTGTCCATCATGCCTTCTGGTATGGGTATGCCCTCTGCCGCTATCTATATCACTGAGCTTTATCGATCGTTCGGCGTCGAGACAATCATTCGGATCGGTACTGCGGGAGGGTTTTCGTCGGAACTTCAGTTACGCGACATGGTTGTCGCTTCTAACTGCATCACCAATAGTCGTATGCCTGAACTACTACTTGGGCATTCAGAATATCAACTTGCTCCAACCGCCTCGTTGCTCGAGGCTGCACTTGACTTGAGTCGTGAAGCTGGGCTGGCTTTGCAAAGTGGAACAATTTTTACATCAGATATTTTTTATGAACCTGATGAAACCTTGAACCACAGAATGACCCAGAACGGAGTTTTGTGTGTTGAGATGGAGACAGCAGCTCTTTATGCGATAGCCGAAATTGAGCAGAAAAAAGCTTTGAGCGTGGTGACGATCTCCGATCACCTAACTAGCGGAGCTCATCTCAGCCCCGAAGAGCGACAAAGCACCCTTGATTCGATGATCCAGTTTTCGTTAGAACTTGCGTCAAATGAAGCGAAAGCTATTGGCTGAACCAACTGCGATAGACGTCGACTGCTCGATTTAGCTGGCCGATATCTACCCACTCAACCGCTTGATGAGCCTGATCAATCGACCCGGGCCCGAAAACAACCAGTTGATCAGCCACCTCTCCGTACTTGAGAGCATTCGATCCGTACTCCGCTGTGGTGGGAGAAGTGTCTGCTAACTGTGCCAGGACTGTTACTAAAGAACAGGAGGGGTCTTGATAAAAGCCGGGGCTGCCGTCCCCGTATAAAGATTCGATAGTCGTTGTTAGTGGAGCGGCGCTGTTCTCAATCAGGTGACACAGGGCTGCTCGCACTTGGTCAATGTCCTCGCCGGGAGCTGTGCGACGACCCACATATAAGGTGCATTCGTCTGGAATAATGTTGCGTGCTAAGCCACCAGCAAGTTCTGTTACCGACACGGTGCCCTTCCCTACAGGGGTCGTTGCCTCCAGCGCTGCAAGTCGCTCTTGCTCATCGTCGATGGCGACCACCACTCGCGCAGCTCCGCTCAGAGCATTAGCTCCAAGGTGAGGTTTTGAGGAATGGGCGGCGTGTCCGTGGACAGTAACGTCAAGTCCTATGCCGCCCTTGTGGCCATGAACAGGGGCGCACATAGTTGGCTCAGCGACGACTATCTGTTCGATACGTTGCCCACGTTCCAACAACCAATCGCGGTATCGGGCGGCTCCCAACAATCCGCCTCCTTCTTCGGACACCGTGCCAACTAGGTTCACGGTCGGTATGGGGCGCTTGCCTGCAGCCTTCAGTTCTTCGAGAACCTGCAGTACAACAGCGAATGTTGCTTTGGTGTCTACAGATCCACGCCCATAAACCCGGCCATCTTCGATGCGACCGTCGAAAGGGTCGTCGGTCATGTGCTCTACCCCAACGGTGTCGAGATGAACATCGATCGTCACGGCCCGATCTGAAGAGCCCTCAAAACGTGCGTATACGTTGGACCGGTTGTCTTCTACATGGTCAACGATTACTTGGGCTCCGAGCGCCTCAGTGTGATTAGCTAACCAGTCAGTTAATTCACGTTCAGCACCATCCCCAGATACCGGTCCAGCGTGAAGAGGATTGACGCTAGGAATTCGAACTATTTCGGCTACCCGTTCAGCTATGTCCACGTTGTTGCCCCCTCAGAGAATCTTAAACCCTAAGAACAGAAAGTGATACAAGGTTAATGGGGGGGTGATGTCGTAGCGCATGCGTACCGTTAGTAACCGTGATCCCACTTTTTCGCTTAAAATCAGCGTTCGACCATGTGGGACTTCGTCTATAGGGTTTAGATACTTTTGGTGTGTTCGTAAGACGGTGTTGTGTTGGGTGCCGGGCGTGTCGAATGGTCCCCCTGAGCAGAAGGGGTGTAACGGTTCCCTTTTCGTGGCTTTCCCCCGGGAAAGAAACCTTTATAGCTTTGGGCCCTGCGGCCTGTACGGTTGGGTTTTATGTCGAAGGTTTTGATGTCGCTCCCACAGGGAGAACGAGTTGGGATCGCCTTTTCGGGCGGTTTAGACACCTCTGCAGCTGTGGCTTGGATGAGAGAACACGGCGCTAGCCCGTTCGCGTATACCGCTGATCTAGGTCAACACGACGAACCAGACCTTGAGGGAGTCCCGGACCGAGCGTTGCAATATGGAGCAGAAAAAGCTCGAATCATTGACTGTCGAACAGAATTAGTCCGGGAGGGTTTGATGGCTTTGCAATGTGGTGCCTTTCATATCTCCACTGCCGGTAAAACCTATTTCAACACCACACCGCTCGGGAGAGCGGTAACCGGGACCATGCTCGTCGCAGCTATGAAAGAAGACGGCGTCGATATTTGGGGTGATGGATCCACTTATAAAGGTAACGACATTGAACGGTTCTATCGGTACGGGTTAATGGTAAATCCCGACCTAAGGATCTATAAGCCCTGGCTTGACCCAGAATTTGTCGATGAACTCGGCGGACGAACCGGCATGAGCGAATTCTTAATCGCCCGAGACCTTCCTTATCGGGACTCTGTTGAGAAGGCTTACTCTACGGATGCAAATATTTGGGGTGCTACGCACGAGGCGAAGGCACTTGAAGAGTTGAACCGGGGGATGGAAATCGTCGCTCCGATCATGGGTGTCGCCCATTGGGATAAAGATGTTGAGATAGTCGAAGAGGACGTGACCTTAACGTTCGAACAGGGGTGGCCGGTCTCGATCAACGGCACAACCTTCGACGACCAGGTCGCATTGGTAGAGGCCGCTAACGCGATTGGTGGCCGGCACGGTCTGGGTATGAGTGACCAGATCGAGAATAGGATCATCGAAGCTAAGTCGCGTGGCATATACGAAGGGCCAGCGTTGGCGTTGCTGCATATTGGTTATGAGCGACTAGTGACCGCTATTCACAACGAAAATACGATCGAAAATTACCGGACTATGGGTAGACGGTTGGGACGTCTTTTGTATGAAGGTCGTTGGTTCGATCCGCAAAGTCTGATGTTGAGAGAACCACTGTTGAGGTGGGTAGGGTCTGCTGTGTCGGGCACTGTCACTATTCGACTGCGGCGGGGCGACGACTATTCGATCATGGATACCGAAGGTTCACATTTGACCTATGAGCCAGATCGACTGTCGATGGAGCGGGTAGAAGATCAGGCTTTTGGGCCGCTGGATCGAATTGGGCAGTTAACCATGCGTAATCTCGATATCGATGACAGCCGCTCAAAGTTGGATGTTTACCGAGATACTGGAACCCTCGACGGTGGCAACGTCCTGGGGTTGGACTCAGCTGATTAATTACAGGGCTGATGAGCGAATAGCGACGCGCTGTTGCAGCCAGTCGCCAACAAGATTCAGTGATACCACTGATGCGGTAAGAAATAGACCTGGCCAAAAGATCGGAAGAATCGTTTGTCGGATATCTCGGCGACCTTCATTAATCATGTTTCCCCAAGTGGGCTCTGGGATTTGGACGCTCAGACCCAAGTACGACAAGGTGCCCTCGGCGACAATTACGTATCCAGCGTTGATAAGGGCATAAGCGAAAAGCGCCGGCATAATATTTGGGATAATTTCACGAAATAGGATCGTGGTCCGCTTAGTTCCGATCGCCTCAGCGGCCTGAACGAACTCGCGTCCAGCAACGCTCAGGGTGCTTGCTCGAGCTATTCGTACATAGGTCGGGATTCCTAGCACTCCGAATACCAGAGCGATCATTGTCAGGCTGCGCACCTTATATACCGCTACCAAAGCGAGTAGAAGTACGAGCGGTGGAAAGGCAAGGATGACGTCAAGGCTTGCCATTGTCACAGTTTCGATTTTTCCTCGTGTGTACCCGACAAATGCGCCGATGAAGCCTCCAAACACGAGACCGAACGAGACTACTGTTGCAGCGACGATTAAGGAGACCCAGCCTCCGTGCAAGAGGCGAGCAAGATTGTCTCGGGAAAGGACGTCAGTGCCAAGAAGATGTGCGCTAGAGGGTCCTTCGACGGGCCTTGCTTCACCGAACAAAAACGGTTGGTAAAAGGGGTCTTGAAGCGGTAGAGCTTGGCCGAAAAGGCGGTCTAGTCGGCTGTAAATAGCTGCGGCCACGATGAATACAAGCCACACCAAAGCGATCTTGACTACAAACGGCATTTCTAGGAACGCAGTACCGAATCTGCGACGTAGCGACTGCATCATTGCCTACGGATTCGAGGGTCGAGGGCGGCGTAAAGCAGGTCGACGAGTGCGTTCACGACGACGTATACGGTTGCAATGAAAAGAGTTATTCCTTGGATCATCATGACGTCACGCTGGTAAATGCCGCTAATCAAGCGAGTTCCGAGCCCTGGTAGGGCGAAGACAGTTTCGATAACCACGGTTCCGCCGATAAGGCCGCCTAACTGAAGGGCGAAGACAGTGATTGCGGTCAGTGAACTTGGTCTCAGGGCGTGGCGCATGAGGATGTAACGGTCGCGTAATCCTTTGGCTTTTGCTGACAGGACGTAGTCCTCTTTTAGGGTTCCGATCATGTCGGCTCTAATCAAACGAGCGTTGATGGCCAGTGGTGCTAAGGCTAAAGCTCCGGCTGGGAGTATCGCTGTCTGCAAGTTGGCTAAAATTCCCTTTTCTGTGATGCGATTCCAACCTGTTGAGGGCAACCAATTGAACTTCAATGTGAAGAGCCAGATAAAAAAAATTCCAGCTAAGAAGCCGGGAATCGAAAGGGCAGCGGTAGTGAAGGTTGACATCGCTCGATCGAAGTAACCGCCTTCCCTGTATGCAGACAGGGCGCCGATAGGTATTGCCAGGACTGCTGCGATAATGGTTGCCAGCAGCGCTAGCTCCATGGTGACTGGAATACGGTCCTTGATTGCATCAGCGACCGGCTGGTCGGTGATGTATGACTTTCCTAGATCTCCTTGGAGCGCGTTTCCTACCCACCTGAAGTAGCGAGTTAATACTGGGTCATCAAGGCGGAGTTCTTTGCGGATCCGCTCAATGGTCTCGAGATCGTCAAGTCCGCCGGGCGGCAAGATGGCCAAAATCGGATCCCCAGGTAGTTGTTCAACAAGTAGGAAAGTCAACAGAGATACAGCAAACAACGTGGCTACTAGCCGGATTGTTTTTACTGCGAAGACTTTGCCGAACAAGTGAATTCCTACCTAGGGATCGCGATTAATGGTGTTTCAGTGTCAGTTGGTCAAGAAAGCTTGATTGAGCTGAGGTACAGACCAGCCTTGACCGCCAAATGTTCCATCAGGAAGCACCCAACCGTTAATTCCCTCGACTCCGGTCTCAACTGCCAAAAGTTCCGCAGTATGGCCCGAGTAGTAGACGGGAAGGTCGGTAGCGAACTTCATCATCACCATTTCGTACAGCGCGTAGCGCTCTGCGAAGACGTCGGTTTTGATCGCTTGCACAAGTGCACCAAACACTTCGATGTCGAAGTAGTTGAAGAAGTTAGTTGGAGTGAAAATTCCATCAAGACCGTAAGCAGCAGCGACGCCTAAGGTATGTGGTGCCAATTGACGGTTGAGCTCCGTTGATGGATCGTTATTGTTAGACCAGCGCCAACAGTGAACGCCATGAGACCCCATGAAATCTGGTGGGGCGCCTAGCGCATAGTTGATGTGCGTCTGCTGGTCGTAGTTAGTCAACGTAACGTCAACCATGCCAGTGGCGGTCCAGAGTTGTTCTGAAACTTGAACGGCAGCAATAAGCGTCGGATCTGGAGGACATGAGAGTTCTACCTCGATCTTTTCACCCACTGCTTTTCCGTCGGAACGCTCTGGATCATCGACGTATTCCTTCAGGAGCGCCTGGCCGGCCTCGTAGTCAAACTTTGGCCATGCCGCTGCAACCTTTTCGGAGTACCAAGGGCTGTCAGGGCTAAACCACTGGGTGCCTGGAAGAGAAATTCCGGTGCCGCCCAATGCTTCGATAGTGGCTTCTTGGTTATTCATCTGAGTCAAAGCCTTGCGGACTCGTACGTCATCCAAAGGTGGATTGTTGAGGTTGTACATGCCGCCACCGACATTGTTTCCTTGGAACTCAAGCAGAACGATATCTGCACCGTCTGCCTTAGCTGACCGAGCATCTCGAATGGTTCCTTGACGTAACGTCTGCATTGCTTGAGTCGTTCCGGAAAGAAGTGAGTCCAAACGGGTTCCTTCATCAGGAATTGGTCGGAAGTTCACTGAGTCAAGATATGGCAACTGGTTGCCGTCAGCGTCACTCATCCAATAGTTCGGATTACGTACCACGACCGTCTCGTTATCAAGGTCTCGCTTATCCATCATGAACGCACCGGTTCCGATCGGGTTCATTGAATACCCGTCAAAATCGGCGTTCGCTGCCTCAGCATCGAAGGCAGCGCCCAGAGGGGGCTGCACCAAGAATGATGGGAACGCCGAGTGAGCTGCGTTCAGGACGTACTTAACCGTTGTGTCATCAACCGCTACTACTTCGGTAAGTCCTGCGGCTGTGACGATTCCTCCTGCGGCTGCACCAAGTTGTTGCAGTGGGAACATGTCAACCAAAGATTGGGCAGTAAACGCTGTTCCGTTGTGGAACGTCGCCCCTTCTACAAGGTTGAAGGTCCACTCCGTGAAGTCTTCGTTAGCGGACCAATCAGTAGCGAGCCACGGGCCGACTGATCCGTCAGTCCGAAGCACAACCAAGGTGTCATAGACCGCCTGGATCATGGTCAGGCACGGCGAGGAGCACGCGTCTTCCCATGGGCGAAGGCCAGTGGCTTCGGCTTCAAGACCTATGGTCAAGGAGCCGCCGTAACTGCTCTCTGCGACTACTTCTTCAACCTCAGTATCAACGTCACCTTCAGCTTCTGTGCCAGCTTCGATAACTTCTTCTTCGGCTGTTTCGGTCGCTGTTTCTGAACTACTCGCGGTGTCAGATGACCCGGAGTCGCTGCCTCCACAGGCAGCTGCAATCAACGCAATCGCGAAAAACGATGCGATGATTTTTAACCAGCTTGATTTCATTTTGAACCCTCCATGAGTTCTTATTGAAGTACTTAAAGCGGAAGGCGGGCGCCTTGCCGCATGACCCTTGGATGCAAGGGCAAAGGTTTTTCAGGCGCTCCCCCCCGCCATTTCGGAAACGGGGACGAGTGGGTGATGGCAAGCAACGAAGTGGTCTTTTGAGATCTTGCGCATGATCGGTTCTTCTTCAGCGCAGCGCTCTGTCGCATATTCGCAGCGTGTTCTGAAGCGGCATCCTGAAGGCGGATCGATCGGAGACGGTATATCGCCTTCTTCGACCATTGTGATATCAAGTTTGGCCGTTGGGTCTGGTAAGGGACTTGATCCGAATAACAGTTCTGTATATGGGTGGGCCGGGTTTTCGTATAGTTCGTTTGACTCTGAGACTTCGCAGAGCTTCCCTAGGTACATGACCGCAACTCGGTCAGAGATATTCTTAACTACCGCTAGGTCGTGAGCAATAAATACCAAGGTCAATCCGTAAGCGGATTTGAGATCTTCCAACATGTTGAGGATCTGAGCTTGCACCGACACATCAAGAGCCGATACTGGCTCATCGCAGATAATCACTTGTGGATTGAGAACAAGGGCTCGTGCTATTGAAATTCTTTGGCACTGGCCTCCAGAGAACTCATGCGGTCTTTTGTCCAGTGCTACTGCGGGATCGATTCCTACGGCTTCAAGCATTTCGTTTACTAATAATGTTTGTTCACCCCTGTCGTGTGGGCCCCAAACTCGAAGTGGCTCCGCCACCACGTCCCCAATTCGTCTTCTGGGGTTAAGAGAGGAAATTGGATCTTGAAAAATCATTTGTAGATCGGTGCGGGCCGTGCGAAGGGCTTCGTCGTCCAGTGAAGTCAATTCAATTCCGCTGTAACTTACGGTTCCAGAGGTCGGAGGAGGCAGCTGAATTAGAGACTTAGCTGTGGTTGATTTGCCGCAGCCAGATTCCCCGACAAGACCCAGCGTTTCACCCTGCTTAACGTCGAGGCTGATTCCGCTAACGGCTTTTACTACTCGTCCTCGACCGAGTGGAAATTCGACCACTAGATCTTCTGCCCGCATGAGGACAGTTTCCGGGTCGCGAAGGTGCGCTTTCCCCCCGCCAGCCATTAGGGGCTACCTACGACAGTGTCGGCCGGTACATCGTCAATGATTTGCCCGTTTGCGACGGCAAGAGTTGAGGGTCGTCCGGCTGTCAGGTTCTTGTCCCAAGCGGCTTGATTCTCGACAGTGCCAACTGGGTACCAACACGCAGTGGTATGCCCGTCTTCGTTTGTTATTAATGGGGGCTCTTCTTCGAAGCAGCGATCCTGGGCGTAGGGGCACCTTGGGCTGAACGAACACCCAGAGGGCATCGTGATGAGGTTAGGTGGCCGACCTGCTATGGCTGCTAGCCGGGTATGGCTGGGTTTATCAGTCTTAGGAATTGAGCGAAGTAGAGCTTCTGTGTAGGGGTGAGAAGTATTTTGGAAGATGCGGTTAGTGCTTGCCTGCTCTACTGCTTTGCCTGCGTACATGACTATTGTTTCGTCAGTTCGGCCGGCGACTACACCTAGATCATGGGTGACAAGGACCATGGCCATATCTCGTTTGGTTTGTTGAAGCCCCAACAAATTAAGAATCTGGTGCTGAACGGTGACATCGAGGGCCGTAGTCGGCTCGTCAGCAAAGAGTAGTTTCGGCCCACAAGCCAGGGCTATGGCGATCGAAACGCGTTGACGCATCCCTCCGGAGAGCTCGTGAGGAAAGGCGGAAATTGCGACCTCAGCTTCAGGAATGCGGACGCTTTTCAACAACTCGATAGCTAGACCTAGCGCTTCTTTTTTGGAGACACCGAGGTGTTTACGTACGTGCTCCGAAACTTGCCGGCCTATCTTGACTACGGGATTCAACGAAGTCATTGGGTCCTGGAAGACCATTGCTATTTCTTGTCCCCAGATATCGCTCATTTGACGAAGTGGAAGGCCGAGAAGATCTTTGTTTTGGAAGAGAGCTTGTCCTGAGGTTTGAACGTTCTTACCGAGATTAAGACGCATAATGCTTCTTGAGAGAACGGTCTTGCCGGAGCCGCTTTCTCCCACTATTCCCAGGGTTTGACCAGCGTGAAGGTCAAATGTCACCCCGTCTACAGCTTTGAGTAAGCCCGCGTTCATAGCGAAATAGGTCCGTAGATCCTTAACGGACAGTAGAGGCCCATCGGGGCGGCTTGATGTCATCGCTTTTGACACTGATGCGCTGCTCCCCCTCCCGAGTGAAGGCCATTTACGGCCTTAGCTTGGAGCCTAACGTGCGTTTAGGGCCAAAAACTAAGCTATTTCAATCTGTAATAGCAAGAATTAACTGCGACAATTGCAAGACATTTTAGAGAGGTCTTTCAGCCGGTCTTACTTGGGCCTTTGCTCAGAAGCTTTGATTGCTTCAGGATTATTCTGAAGGATCTAGGAGAAGCTGTCGATGATATTGTTGAAGGTCGAGCTTGGTCGCATGGCAATGGCGGCTAGCGCAGAGTCGGGATAATAATAACCGCCAACGTCGACCGGCTCCCCTTGACAGTCCAGAAGTTCTTGGAGGATGGAAGCCTGAGATGAAGCGAGTTCAGCGGCCAGAGGCGTAAATAAGTCGGCAAGCTCAGCGTCATTCTCTTGATCCGCCATAGCCTGGGCCCACCACATCGCGATATAGAAGTGACTTCCTCGATTGTCGAGCTCGTTTACCTTTCGGCTTGGTGATTTGCCTTCATCAAGTAATCGACCAGTGGCACTGTCGAGTGCAGCACCGAGAACTTTGGCTTTTGAATTCTGCGCAGCATCGCCTAAGTGTTCGAAAGAAACAGCTAGGGCGAGGAATTCGCCAAGACTGTCCCAGCGCAGGTGATTCTCTGCTTCGAACTGTTGGACGTGCTTCGGAGCTGATCCACCGGCACCAGTTTCGAATAACCCACCGCCGTTCATTAACGGGACCACTGAAAGCATCTTTGCCGAAGTTCCAACCTCCAGAATTGGGAAAAGATCGGTATTGTAATCTCGGAGAACGTTGCCAGTAACAGAGATCGTGTCTTCTCCGCGTCGAATTCGCTGAAGTGAAAGCTTTGTTGCTTCGATGGGGGAGAGGATCTGGATATCTAGGTTTTCAGTGGCATGATCGTTTAGGTATCTCTCGACTTGTGAAATCAATTCAGAATCGTGGGCGCGGTCCTCATCTAACCAGAAGAGCACTGTTGCGCCCGTAGCGTTTCCACGCGAGACCGCTAGTTTTACCCAATCCTTGACAGCAGCTTCTTGGACCGTGCACATCCGCCATACGTCGCCAGCCTCAACGTCGTGATGTATTAGTGATCTACCGTCCGGGTCCAGTACGTCGATAGAGCCGCCAGATTCGAGCTCAAAAGTTTTGTCGTGACTGCCGTATTCCTCGGCTTTTTGTGCCATGAGGCCGACGTTTGGAACAGATCCCATAGTTGTGGGGTCGTAGGCACCGTGTTCTATGCAGTCCTCTATGACTGCCTGGTAAATGCCTGCGTAGCTGCTATCGGGTATGACAGCCTTTGTGTCTTGTTGCTCCCCTTCTGCGTTCCACATTTGTCCCGAAGCGCGGAGCATCGCTGGCATTGAGGCATCTACGATGACATCGCTTGGAACGTGGAGATTGGTGATCCCTTTATCTGAATCGACCATCGCAAGGGATGGTCCTTCTCTGTAGGCCTGGGCAATTGATTCCTCAATTGGTTCTCGCTCAGCGGCCGGTAATCCATCCAGCGCTTCGAGTAAGTCTCCAAACCCGTTATTTACATTGACCCCTAGTCGATCCAGCGTCGTCGTGTGTTCGGCGAAGACGTTTGCGAAGTAGGCACGCACACAGTGGCCAAAAATAATTGGATCGGACACCTTCATCATGGTGGCCTTGAGGTGAAGCGAAAAGAGAAGCCCGCGTTCCTGACTATCGGCTAATTCTCGATCCAGAAAGGTTCGAAGGTGTCGAACTGACATGAACGTCGCGTCAACAATGTCTCCGGCGTTTACGGCTACTTCTTTGAGAGTTTGTGTTTCGCCTTCCTCGGAAGTGTGTTGTATTCGCAGTGTCATTGCTGATTGGACCGTTACCGACTTTTCGTTGGATCGAAAATCGTGGCCGGACATCGTAGCGACGTGGGTTTGAGAAGCGGATGACCATTCACCCATCGAGTGGGGAAATTTTTGCGCGAATTCTTTCACGGCACGAGGGGCTCTTCGGTCAGAGTTGCCTTCTCTGAGAACCGGATTAACAGCTGAGCCTTTGATTCGGTCGTATCGTTCGCGGACGTATTCTTCGTCGGCGGTGGTTGGGTTGCTTGGGTAGTCAGGAACTGCGAAGCCTGCAGCCTGTAATTCAGAGATTGTTGCCTGGAGTTGAGGAATGGACGCGGAAATATTTGGAAGTTTGATGATGTTGGCATCGGGCGACAGGGTCATTTCGCCGAGTTCGGCTAGTGCATCGCCGATTTGTTGGTCGGTCGTCAGCTTCTCAGGAAAGGCTGATAGGACCCTTCCAGCCAGAGAGATATCTCTGGTTTCAACGGTTATCCCTGCCGCATTGGCGAAGGCCTGGATAATTGGGAGGAACGAATAGGTAGCTAATGCTGGTGCTTCGTCGGTGTGTGTGTAAATAATTTTGGACATGCAACCCCATTTGGCTTTGGTTTGTGGTTTTAAGCTACATCGTCTTGGACTGGTCACACCTACCTAGGAAAGTGTGCTTCAGTAGCTAAAGTTTATTGCTCTTATTTAGATCTATCGGAGGTAGTCATAAATGTCGACCATTGCTTCGCTTGCAGATATAACTCGTGTTCACGCTGAGAATCAACCCGACAAGGTCGCAATGGTCTTTGAAGGGCGTGAATGGACCTACGCCGAGCTAGACCGTGAATCGAATCAGGTTGCGAATGCATTGATAGCTGCCGGCGTGGGACCGCAAGATCGAGTTGCGCATTTAGATAAGAATGGCCCGGAATACTTTAGTTATCTGTTCGGGGCAAGCAAGATCAATGCTGTAGGCGTGGCCGTTAACTGGCGGCTTGCCGCTCCAGAAATGGAGTACATCTTGAATCACTCTGGGGCCAAAGTCCTCCTGATTGGGGAAGAGTTTCTTGGCCACTATGAGCAGATGAACCTGGAGACTGTGTCAACTGTTGTAGTCGTCGGCAATGTGGATGCTCATCTCGACTATGCGACGTGGATTTCTTCAGCTGACGATAATGATCCGAATGTTGATGTGGGGTGGACAGATACCTCATACCAGCTGTACACGTCCGGTACGACTGGTCTTCCAAAGGGAGTCGAACTAACAAATCGTAATTTCTTCGAGATGTTGCCGGCAGCGAGCGACGAGTGGTATTTCGACACTGACAGCGTAAATCTGGTTGCTATGCCTCTGTTCCATATTGCGGGCAGCGGCTGGGGCGTCGTTGGCCTTTACAACGGCGGCACCAACGTGCTGTTGAGAGAAGCTGACCTAGTCGAACTACTGCGCCTCATCGAGGCTTACGAGATAACAAATGCTCTGTTGGTTCCGGCCATCCTCCAATTCTTACTGATAACGCCAGAAGCTCAAGAGACAAACTTCTCGAGTCTTCGATGCATGGTCTACGGGGCGTCTCCAATAACCGAAGAAGTGCTGGCTGGGAGCATGAGTTTGATGGGTTGTAAGTTCGTCCAGGCATATGGGTTAACCGAAACCACGGGCGGAGTGACCATACTTCGTGCAGATGACCACGACCCTGGTGGCCCCAAATCGCATTTACTTCGTTCAGCCGGCCAAGTTTGGGGCGATGTTGAGCTACGAATCGTTGACCCAGAAACCGGAGATGATCTTGGTGACAGTGAGGTCGGGGAGATTTGGGTCAAGACCATCCAGAATCTAAAAAGCTACTGGAACGACCCAGCTGCAACGGATGAGGCCTATCCCGAAGGTATTGATGAAGACGGGCGCGGATGGTTCCGAACCGGAGACGCCGGTTACACAGAACAAGGATTTCTCTTTATCCATGATCGCGTGAAAGACATGATCATTTCTGGGGGTGAAAACATTTACCCCGCCGAAGTGGAGAATGTCTTAATGGCGCACCCTGAGATTGCGGACGTTGCGGTAATTGGTGTTCCAGATGAAAAATGGGGTGAAACTGTTAAAGCGGTCATTACCCCTGCCGCAGAGTCGGATCCCGATGAGGCAGCGCTTATCGAGTATTGCCGCGAGAACCTAGCTCATTACAAGTGCCCGACTTCTATCGATCGATTGGATCTAATACCACGTAACCCAGCTGGCAAGATCCTAAAAACTGAACTAAGGAAGCCCTATTGGGAAGGTCAAGAACGCGCCGTCAACTGACAGTTTGCGTGCCAGCGTGTTGTCCTGCGAGTCGTCCAAAAACAGCTCCTGCGGTTAATCCGGTGCCGCCAGGGTAGTTACCGTAAAACAGCCCACCTACTAGTTCGCCGGCTGCATACAGGCCAGGGATCGGCAGGAGTCCGCTGTCCAACACTTGGCCCTCGTCGTTAATGCGGAGGCCACCAAAGGTAAAAGTCAGTCCACAAGTGACGTTGTAAGCCTGGAAAGGCCCTTCATCCAAAGTGTTCGCCCAATTGGATTTGTTGATGTTTAGTCCAGAGGTCGAGCGGCCATCTTTGACGTTCGGATCGAACTGGGTATCTGTGTCAACTGCTGCGTTGTACTCACTAATTGTTTCCAGTGCTTGGGCTGTATTGACGCCGTCCATGCGGGCGCACAGTTCCTCCAAGGTATCTGCCTGAACTTTGGTGACTTGCTTGATGCGGTATTCATCACGGAGTAGGTGATCAACCTTTGCATCGAAAAGTTGCCATGCTGAATAGCCTGGTTGGTTGAGTATTTCGCGTCCGTATTTCGCGTAGGTGTAGTTACGAAAATCGGCACCTTCGTCAAGAAACCGCTTCCCGTCGTTGTTGATGACGACCCCAAATGGGTAACTGTGTTTCTGGAAAGCGTCGCCGACGGCGAGGTCACCAAACTCAGGAGCGTTGTATTCCCACGCCACAGCATGAGCGCCACTCCAATTGCCGTACGGCATAGCCCCAATATCGAGAGCCATCCGTATCCCGTCACCCGTGTTAAATCGGGTGCCTCGGACCTTCGCTAGGTCCCAACCGGGGCCTAGGTAACGGGTCCGCCATTCTGAGTTGGCTTGGAATCCACCAGCAGCAATAATCACAGCTTTAGCGGTGATGTCAACCATGCGCATTTGCTGGCGGACACGGACCCCATGCACTTCTGACCCGTCGAAGATGAGGTCCTTTGCCGTAGTTTCATATCGGATCTCGATACCTTTTTGTTGGAGAGTGCCGTGTAGTGCATCTACGAGGCCCTCACCTCCGCCCCACGCTTCAACGGTCAATCCGCCCCAGAATTTGAACTTGCCGTCTACTTTGAATGCTTGCCGACCCCAGATCGGAGCGAATCGCACACCGTTTCGCTGCATCCACATGACTGTCGGCTTGCTATTAGCTACTAGATAGCTCGCGAGTTCAGGGTCTGTTCTGTAATCGGTAATACGCCCCATGTCTGCGTAAAATTCGTCCTCGGTGTAAGTCCCGAAGTCGGTGTTCTCGATCTCGCTTTCGGTGAGATCAGGCATGAGTTCCATCAAGTCTTCGACGCCGTCGTAGGCGAACCGGATAGCGCCAGCTGTGAAACGGCTATTTCCTCCAGATTCACCCTCAGGTGCTCGCTCGAGAACTAAGACCTTGGCTCCCTGCTCTGCGGCCGCTAATGCAGCGCAGCAAGCAGCGTTTCCTGCACCTACTACCACGACATCGAAATCCGACACTTAGCGTCCTCTCTATACGGGTTAGTTGACAACTGTGGGGTCACCCACGCGCGATCGAACCAACCATTGAAAAATATGCCACCCGTTGAGTTCATTACCTACTGATGGATAAGTCTGAGCAGCTGCGGCGGGGCCGATGACTCGGCCGTCAGGAACTTTAACTGCAACTTCTGCCGCTCGCTCAGCGTTCAGGTAAAACCCAACAGCTGACGCTACAGATGTGCCTACCGTCAATAGGCCGTGATTGGCGAGGACCACGAGACGACCGGTCCCTAACGCGTCCGCGATGCGTTGGCCGGTAGCGAGGTCGGTCACGTTCACCTCTTCACCGGTGAAAACACCCTGCATTCCGTGGAACGCGACGGCTTCTTGACTACTCATAGGTAGCGGAGCTGCCATGGCTGAGAATGGCGTCCCATATGGCGTGTGGGTATGAATAGCTCCAACGACGTCCAGGCGGGTCGAGTGAATCGGAGCATGAATGCAAAAGCCCGCAGGATTGATCTCCCCGGACCCTTCTATGACGTCACCGCTGTGGTTTACGAGCACTAGGTCCTCAACGCGAGCCTCTCCGAAGGGAACCCCGTACCTTAGAGACCAAAAGGCATCTGTCCACTCAGGGTCGCGTGCCGTTATGTGGCCGGAGCCGTCAGCGCCCCAACCCCATGAAGCCATTATTCGATAACCGAGGGCCGTCTCTTGTTTGCGCACGAGGCGCTCTGCTTCGGGGCATATGGCGGGTTCTGGAGCGGAACTTAAAGAAAACGAGGTATCGGAGGCAAGCTTCTCTGTCGACACTGTGATCTCCCATCTAAAGCTAGGTGTCGCCCTACAACCCGGGGGCTTGGTCATCGATACCGCTCATGACTCGGCCAGCTAATTCCATCACAGGTTCTGCCACCATCATGTGTTGAGAGGCCACGTGCACATCACGGAAGTGTCGCTGCAACGCCGATTCCTCGTAAACAGATGAGCCGCCGACGGTCGTGTACATGCGATCGATGATGTTGATAGCGGTTGTTACTGCGTGGACTGTCGAAGTGCGAAGAAGGCGTCGGGTTTCTAGCGAACCCACTGTCTTCTGAGCTTCCTCCCAGGCCGTTTCAATATCTTTATAGAAAAGCGAACGCGCTGCCCGTAGGGAGGACTCAGCCAGGGCGACATCTCTATGAAATGCGGGCCGAGAAGACAAGTGGCGGCTTGATCCTGTGGGTGTCTTTGATTTGGCGATCCCTAAGGCTTCCTCGATAGCGTCGTGGGCCATCCCAAGGGCGATAGACCCAATTGGCAACGCCAGGTAACCGAAGCGGGGGAATCGATAGATGGGGGAGTCAGCCAAGGCGGAGGCCCGCAAGGCCTCTACCGTTGCCACCCGGTAGTCCGGGATTTCCAGATTGTGGGCCGTGTAGGAATTCGAGCCAGATCCGCGCAGACCACTGGTATGCCAGTCATCGTGCATTTCGATTTCTTCAGGCCTGAAGAAAGCTCGTGCCTCGGTTGGCCGTTGGTGCTTGTCAAGAATCGGAGAGCCATCGCTATCGCAGAGCGTTACTCCTCCCGAAATCCAGGCCGCATTTCGACAGCCCGAACCCCATTCCCAACGACCGTTTACAGTCCAGGTATCGGAAGCATTTGCCGGCCGAGTAGCTGTGCCCGAATAGGCGAATACGCCACTTGTTATGACGTTAGGGTTTTCGAGCAGTTCGTCGATCAGTTGAGGAGAAGCTGCAGGGAACATGTACTGCGATGTGGCACCAATGAAGACACACCAAGCAACCGACCCGTTGCCTGTTGCCAGAATCTCGCAGACTTCCGCCAAGACGCGCGGATCGCCGCCCACTCCACCTAGTTCGGTGGGTGTGCATAGTCGATAGAAACCTTCTTCAGCGAGACGATCGGCGATGTCCTGTGGAACATGACGAGCCGCGTCAATCTCCCGGCCACGGGCGCGCAACTCTTCGACGTAGCCAGCGGCTATTTTCGAGTAGTCCCGAGCCATTGATGTTTCCTAGTTTGTGTAGGCGCTCAAGGAGCCACCTTGGGCGACGATTTCTTCTATTAACGGCGATATTGACCAGTGTTCGCCTCCGAGCGTAGAGCCGTAATGGTTAATACGGTCGGCTACTTCTGCTAACCCGACGGTGTCAGCCCAGAACATTGGGCCACCGGTGTACATCGGCCATCCGTAACCGTTAATCCACACAACATCAACATCGCTGCCACGAATGGCTATGCCTTCAGCCAGGATTTTGGCTCCCTCGTTGATCATCGGATACAGGCAGCGCTCAAGGATCTCTTGATCAGATATTTCGCGTTGCTCAACACCTTGTCGTTCGCCGAAAGCTTTGATTATCTGCTCAACCTCCGGGTCGGGTGTCGCTGCCCTCGTCTCGGGATCATAAATGTAGTAGCCCTGACCATTCTTTTGGCCACGCCTACCACTTTCGCAGAGCAGCTCGCGAACAGTGGACCCCGACGATGTGTTCTCATCCCAACCAATGTCGAGTCCTGCAAGGTCACTCATTGCGAATGGACCCATTGGTAATCCGAAGTCAAAAAGGACTTGATCGATGCGGGAGGGGGCAGCGCCCTCGAGAATCATCTTTTCTGCCTCAATGCCACGCATAAATAGCATTCTGTTGCCAACAAATCCGTGGCAAACACCGCACAAGACAGGGGTTTTCCCAATCGTGCGGCCGATCCCCATGGCAGTCACGATGGCCTCGTCTGAAGTTGCGTCGCCCCGAACTACTTCAAGCATCTTCATAACATTCGCTGGCGAAAAGAAGTGCATGCCAATTACTGACTCGGGCCGGCTAGTAGCTGAGGCGATCTCGTTGATGTCCAAAGCTGACGTATTAGACGCTAAGACGGCACCGGGCTTGCAGATTTCGTCTAGTTGTTCAAAAATCGACTTCTTCAAATCCATATTCTCGAAGACAGCTTCAATTATCAGATCACAATCACCGAAGCCGCCCATGTCCGTTGAGCCATTGATGAGTCCCATACGTGTTTCGACGTCATCGCTTGAGATTCCCCCGCGCGACGCAGTGCGTTCATAGTTTGACCGCACAACCCCTAACCCGCGTTTTAATGCCTCTTCGTTCTGTTCCACGATGGTCACTGGTATTCCAACGTTGGCGAAGTTCATCGCTATCCCGCCGCCCATGGTGCCGGCACCGAGTATTCCGACGCGGTTTACCTCTATCGGCTTGGTCTCTTTTGGGAGACCAGGGATCTTCAGAGCCGCTCGTTCAGCAAAGAAATAGTATTGCTGGGCCTTTGATTGCGTCCCCTTCATCAAATCTTTGAACAGTTCTTGTTCTCTTTTGAGGCCCTCATCGAACTCCAGATTGACGGCAGCCTCAACGCACCGGATGTTGTACTCGGGAGCGAGAAAACCACGGGTCTTCCTCGCTATAGACGCTCTGAAATCATCAAACAGTGAGGAGTTGGTGCCTGTTAGTTTGTCGTCTCGGTCGCGAATCCGCAGAAGTGGAAGTCCCTCAGCGACGGCGCGCCGGGCGAAGGCGACGGCACCAGATTCAAGGTCTTCGACGATTTCGTCAATCAGCCCACATTCGAGCGCATCCCCTGCACTGATCGGATCACCACTGGTCATCATCTGTAAAGCCTGTGCAGCGCCGGTGACACGCGGAAGGCGTTGGGTGCCTCCAGCGCCTGGTAAGAGCCCCAACTTCACTTCCGGTAGGCCATATTTGCTTTCGCTGACCCCGACTCGATAGTGCGCGCATAATGCGACCTCCAGGCCTCCGCCTAAAGCCGTTCCGTGGACCGCTGCGATAACGGGTTTGCTGCAATTCTCCATGGCGTCTTGAGCCTCTTGGAGGCTTGGCGGTTTGGGCGGCCCTGAGAACTCGGTTATGTCAGCGCCTGCGATAAAGGTGCGGCCTTCACAAATGACGACGATGGCCGTGGCATCACTATTTTCTGCTTGCGTCATGCCATCAAGTAGGCCTTGCCGGACATGGTGGCTCAGAGCGTTAACGGGAGGATTGTCTATCCGGATGAGCGCTACGTCGTTGTCGAATTCAAGTGTGACGGACTGAGATAATTGAGTCATACGAACAAGGTAGGGGACGCGGGGGTCATAAGTCCTGTTGAGTCCGCGATCTCACCTAAATCTGATCTGTTCGTCTCTACACTGAGCTAGAGTCACAGATCCGAAGGGAGCTCCAGTGAGCGAGAAGCCTGATCCCATGACAGTGCCATTTGGCACAGTTTTCTGCGACTGGATGGCGACGGCGCCCTCCGAAGACGGTAATTACCGATACGCGGGAGAAGTTGAACCTTATGGGGACTTCTCCATGAGTCCAGCAGCACACGCACTTCATTATGGGAGCTCAATCTTCGAAGGATTGAAGGCCCATACGCAGGTCGATGGTTCTTTGGCTATTTTCCGTCTGGGTGACCATGTGGCGCGGATGCGTCAGAGTGCGGCGCAGCTGCGTCTTCCGGTCCCAGAGGAAGCTCTCCTCCGGCAAATGATCATCGACAGTGTTGAAGCCAACGTCAGTGAAGTCCCGCCTCCGCCGGGTTCGCTTTACATTCGCCCAACTCTCATAGGTACCGAGCCAAATATTGGAGCCGCTGCGACACCCAGCTCTGAGGCCTTGTTGTACATCGTGAATTGTCCCGTGGGTGATTACTTCAAAGGCGGAGTGAGGCCACTGACATTGCTGATCGAAGAGCAGATACCGAGGACAACACCCCAGTTCGGGATGGTTAAATCTGGTGCAAACTACGCGATGGCATTGGCTCCAACTCTCGACGCGATGGCACGAAACCAAGCTGTGGATCAAATTCTCTTTGCGACCGGCGGTGATATCACCGAGACGGGCGCCGCTAATTTCTTTTTAGCTGACGACGATCGGTTAGTGACTCGACAACTCGACCAGTCCTTCCTGCATGGCGTTACCCGAGCTTCGGTTCTTACCTTGGCTGCTGATCTTGGGTATGAGGTGGAGGAACGCCCGATAGAACTCGATGAGCTAGAAGATTGGGCAAGTAGAGGTGAGGCCTTCCTGTCGGGAACAGCTGCCGTGCTTTCCCCGGTGGGCACGATGCTTAGAGGTAACGCCGAAATCACGTTCGGTGATGGTCAGCCAGGCGTGAACACGCTCCGATTAAGAGAAAGTCTCGTATCTATACAAAATGGTAGTGATGCCGACCCACATGGTTGGCGGACGACTGTCCGAAGCTGAGCTTCTTATTAGTGATCGAAGGGCTTTGAAGTGGCAAAGAGTTCAACTGGTTTGAGGTTTGGTTGGTTGTCGCCTGTTATAGGCAACCAATGGAGTGATTACCATCCAATTGTTCAATATCAATGTGAAAAGATCCTGCCAAAGGTGACCAACGATTTCGACAGTCTGTGGATCGCCGACCACTTCTATGGTTTTGACAAAAAATCAGATCCCTTCCTTGAAGCGTGGACGACGTTGACTTGGTGTGCCGCGAAATTTCCAAATGTTGATTTATGTCACCATGTTCTCGGTGTTGGGTACCGCCCCCCGGCGCTATTGGCGAAAATGGCTAGCACCCTTCAGTTTCTGAGCGACGGTCGATTTATCCTTGGTATTGGTGCTGGGTGGCGCGAAGCTGAGTATCTAGCTTATGGATATGACTTCCCTGCACCTAAAATCCGTTTCCGCGAGTTAGAAGAAGCGATCAAAATTTGCCGTTTGATGTGGACTGAGGAAGACCCACATTTCGATGGGGATTTCTTTCAGATAGCAGGAGCCGCAGCTCCACCCGTTGTTGACCAAGTTCCGCCTATCTGTATTGGCACATCGGGTGAGCAAATTGGTATTCCTCTGGCAGCCCGCCAGGCCGATATTTGGAACACGGTATGGAGAGGCGATCGAGACTCGTTAACTAAGAAGCGAAACATTATGTTGCGTGAGCTCGAACGAGCAGGTCGATCTCGCGACGACGTTCAGTTTTCGTTGACGATCGAACGAGCACTCCCACAGACCTCTGGTGAAGTTGATGAATTTGGAACGCTGTTAGGCGAGCTTGTCGACGACGGAATCGAACACTTCGTTCTGGATTTCGGCAACCCGGAAACAGCCGACGAGGCTGACCTGTTCATTGAGCAGGTCATGAAACCCCTTCGTAACTAACTCGACGCACTTAAGGTGTTCGTCGCCCTAAGCTCTGACTAATTGGCGTCAGGTGCGGCAATGACCTAGGAGTCAGAATGACACTACGGCTGCGGCAGGTAGCGATGGTCGGCGACAGCTACGAAGAGACAGAACAAAGTTTACGCGACCTCTTCGGTCTGGACGTCGCGTATCGCGATCCAGGACATCGGCCCGCCAGAGAAGCGGGTGTCAGTATTTTCGGATTGAAGAATTTCGTCATGCCTATTGGTAATCAGTTCCTGGAGCTGGTAACCCCGTTGTCGCCTGGGCCCGATTCTGCTGGAGGTCGATATATAGACCGCCGTGGTGGACCTGGCGGATACATGCTTCTGTTCCAGGTGGGCCAGTCCGATTACGAAGCTCGACTCAGCCACATACAAGAACTTGGGGTGCGTTTGGTTGCTGGAGGAGACATAAGCGAGGCCGGAAGCGATGCTGTTCATATTCACCCGAAGGATCTTTCTGGCTGTCTGGTGGAGCTTCGCTGGTGTGAAAATGAAGATAGGGATGACGGTGACTGGTGGCCAGTTGAGCGGGACTGGCAGAAACACCGCAACACCGACTTGGTTGAGCGAATAAATGGAGCGGAAGTTCAAACCTCGGACCCCGTTGCCCTGGCGCAACGATGGAGCCAAGTTCTCCAAGAGGATTATTATGTGGATCACGGGGTGCCAAAAATTTCGACTTTGGATGGACCGGTCCGCTTTATAGAGCCCTTTGACGGTCGACCCGAAGGACTCGGCGGCATTGACCTAAAGGTTCGCGATCGAGTGGCTCTTCTAACGCACGCGGAAGCCCTTGGTCTCCCACACGCTGAAGACATGATTGAGATTTCGGGGCTGCGCTTCTATCTGGTTTAGGGCTTTAACTTAAGTACTGATCGGTGTGCTGTCCCAGTCTTGGGGCTGGCGCCATCGACCACCACGCGGAGCTGCTTCGGAAAGGTGCGCCAGGGATCTTGACCTCTGTGCCATCCTGCAGAGAAGTGGTCTGCCAAAAGTCTGCTGCTTGTAAATGTGGGTCTTCGACGAGGGCCTCGATGGTGTTGACCGGAGTGATGGGGATTCCTCGGCGCTGCCCTTCCTCAAATAGTTCCAAACGTGTGTGCCGTTGCGTTAGCTCCTCGACCCAGTCGTCGATCAAGTCGCGGGCCTCGACTCGAACAGCGTTGTCTACGAAGACCTCCTCAACAATACTCTCGTTATCGGTCGCCTCTGCCACCCATTGAGACATGGCAACCCAGTGTCGTGGCATCAGGACGATTATTGACACAAAACCGTCTTGGCAAGGGTAGAGGCCGAACGGCCGCCCAAGATCTCTTCTGTTGCCGGAGCGTTCGCGGTGTACTCGATCGTCCATAAACATTGGGACCCCAGTCTCGGGAGCGATAGATAGGGCTGCTTCCTGCATTGAAATTTCGACCTCTTGGGCCAGGCCAGTTAAACGCCGAGATCTAAGCGCCAAGAGGGTGCCTACAAGGGCAGAGGCTGCTGATGCATGGTATGCGAGCTGAACAGGGGCTGCAGGAGCCACGGGAGCCCGATCGGTGAAACCTGTCGTATATAGGATTCCGGAGGCAGCCCAAGCAATAAGATTCGAGCTTCGCCAGTCTCGTTTCGGACCGGTCAAGCCGAAAGGCAAAATACGGGTCCTTATGGTCTTCGGATTGATGTCCTGAGTCGGCAACTTCGAAGCGTTTGGGAGTCGGTCCTCGAAGAGCACGTCGGCCTCAGACAAGACTTCCGTCAAAGACTCGATGTCTCCGGGGTCGATGACGACACTCTGTGAACCCATGGCCAAGTAACTCCACCACAGACTGTTCTCGGGAGGTTCAATGCCTTCCGCAAATGGTCCGAGTCGCCGCAGGGGAGAGCCTTCGGGTGGTTCAAGTCGAATAACGTCTGCACCCATCCCTGCGAGTAGTCGCGTGGCATACGCGCCCGCAAGTCCTGTGGTGTCGACTACACGAAGTCCACTGTAAGGGCCAGACATTAGAGATCTCGGGCGTCTTCGGTTCCGGGAAGCAACAAGTGAATCCAATCGTCCCACGGGCGAGTGGTAGTCGTCTCTGGATCGACCTGCTCGAAGGCGCCGCCGACCGCTATTAGATTATCGATCGCAGCTGCGGACATCCCAGCCACCTCAGACAGCACGTCGCGAGTGTGTTGCCCCATGGAAGGCCCAGCTCCAGTCCAACGGCCACTAGTCCTACCCAATTTCACGGGTGAGTTGGTAAAGACGTCGCGCCCGAGACGCGTGGATTCAGCTACCTGATACCACTGGCGACTTGTTACATGAGTGTCATGCAGTAGATCCTCGTTGGTGGAGACAATGTGTGCAGCGATTCCAGCAGCTTGTAGTCGGCCAGCGAGATCTTCGGATTCGAAACCTGCAGTCCATGCGGCGATTTGCTCATCAAGTCGATCTTGGGCAGAGACTCTTATTGAGGGGTCATCGAAGTCGGAGTCGACACATGAGCCTAAAACAGCTCGAAGAGCGTCCCAATCCTGCGATTCGGTCGCGCTGATGGCGATCCACCGTTCGTCGCCTGAACACGGATAGACACCTTGGGGGGAGCCCCACATTGAACGGTTGCCCATTCGGCTGTGCACCGTACCGGTTAACTCGTAATCCATAACAAAGGGCCCCAGCAGTGCCAGAGTTGTCTCGAACTGGCTGATGTCCACATGCACGCCTTCGCCCGTTGCGTCACGCTGCTCAAGTCCTGTAATGGTCGCAATCGCAGCGTGTAGGGCGGACATGTAGTCGGGAGGAGCAACCGTAGCGATCCCTGCAGGTGGGTCCTGCGCATGGCCTGTGAAATCATCCATTCCGACAAGCGGAGCTTGGTTGGGACCCCACGCAACAAATGGGTAGTAGGGCAGGTCCTCGTTGCTTCCAAATCCAGGCAACTGGACGTAAACGATGTCTGGATTGATAGCTGCTACTGCCTCATAATCGAATCCTAAATCGACGAGGGCTCGAGCTCCGAAGTTTGCAAGAAACACGTCACATTCAGCTAGGAGCTGCATAGCGGCCGCTTTTCCCTCAGCAGTTTTCAGTTCAAGACCAACACTCCGTTTAGAAGCGTTCATCTCTGAAACGTAGGGACTTGTATCGGAGGCGATCGCAGCCAAGTCGTCACGGTCTTTTAGCCACGCGGAGCCCAAGATCCGCACCACATCTGGGCTTGTCTGAGATTCGACCTTCAACACGTCCGCTCCGAAGTGGGCCATCAATTTGCCACAATACGGAGAAGCGATAGCTATCCCTAGTTCAAAGACACGGATTCCGTTGAGCGGAAGATCGGTTTCGGTAACTGTCACGTAGCGTCCCCCAAAGCTATCCCGTTACGTACCCTAATCTCTTATCTCTGGCTCTAGCTTCAGCTTGCCGATTTAGCGGATCGCCTAAACCACCACCACCGGGAAATTCAATCCTTAGCCGGCGACCTGCCGGAACTGTCGTGTTGCCCTTTGCGGGCACGAAGGTTCCATCGTCGAGGGTCAACCGGCCCTTCATGCCCTTGTCCCCGCCGTGACGCCCCCTAGCTGGGTATTTCACCCGTTCGAAGGTGGCGCTGAAGACGAATTGACCCTCCGTTCGGTGCCCAAGTTCCACTATCTGGCCAAGGCCGCCTCTGAACTCCCCGTCACCCCCGGAATCCGGTCGAAACTCCTTTTGCCAAAAAACTAACGGGGAGACGACCTCGTTGATTTCCACGGGCATGTTCTTCACGCCGCTAGGAAACGCGGTTGCAGAAAGGCCATCTTGGCCCGGTCGGGCACCGGCGCCGCCAGAGTTGAAACTCATCATCATGAACTGCCTGCCAGGTTGGTCGTCCCAGTCGCCACTTGCCAGCAGATTCCACAGCGAACTCGTCCCTTCTGCCGGGACTTTGGCAGGAAGTACTTGACTCAGACACCCATAAACTGCGTCAGGAAGCATCTGACCCATAACGTGTCGAATATTTACTGCAGCCGGTCGTGGCGCGTTAAGGATGCATCCAAGGGGTGCCGAGACTTGAATCACTTCAAGAGACCCTGCATTGTTGGGAATGTTCGGTCCGATGATGCAGCGCACCCCAAATGAGGTATAGGCATCCGTATAGGACATTGGAACATTGATCCCGTGTGGCTGAACGGGGCTCGTTCCGTCAAAGCGGACATGAATTCCGTTACTTTCAATCTCTAGTTCTGTGACGATATCGAGGGGTTCATCGACACCGTCTACTCGCATTTCGGAGCGCCAAGTACCAGTCGGAAGCTGACTTATCTCCGCCAGCATTGCTTTTTTGGAAGTCTCGATGATGTGCTCTCCGAGGTCGTCAAGGTCCGCGAGCTGGTATTCCTGCATCATGTCAAGCAAGCGCGCTGACCCAACCCGGTTGCAGGCGGCAAGAGAGTAAATGTCTCCCATCACTTGAACCCCGTCCCGAACATTCGACTCGATTATCTGCACGACGTTCTGGTCGAAAACCTCCTCGACAGCGAAACGCATAATTGGTAGCTGCAATCCCTCGTGAAAAATTTCTCGAGACGTAGCGCTAAACCCGACTCCTCCGATATCAACAACGTGACTCGTACAGGCGAAGAGCGCTACAAGAGTGTTGTCAGCAAAGACGGGAGTTACTACCACAACATCAAAAAGGTGTCCTGTGCCCTTCCACGGGTCGTTGGTGAGGAAAATGTCCCCCGGTCGCATCGTCTGAACAGGGAACTCAGCCAAGAAATGTCCGACAGAAGCGGCCATCGAATTTACGTGCCCGGGTGTTCCGGTTATCGATTGAGCCAACATTCGTCCCTGTGGGTCAAAAACACCAGCAGAGAGGTCACCGGCTTCACGAGTTGAAGTCGAAAACGCTGACCGCACCAAGGTGGTCGCTTGTTCTTGCACCACTGCGATAAGCCGGTTCCACATAATGTCTCTATGTAAGGTCTTGACTCTCTCAGAGGCTGCTTTATCTGCGGACCCGCTTCCTTTCTCGTATCTGTGGATTCGCAGGTGCCCGCTGTCTGTCAACGAGGCTCTGTAGTTCTCCGGGAGGAATGTGGTGGTCTGATCTTCTGTGATGAGCGCGGGGCCATCGATGCGGTGGCCGCTTAAGCGGTGGCGAGGAACGACTGCTGTGTCACTCGCAATGCCGGTCGTGGGGTCGACTGTCCGAGTTAACGCAAGATCGTCCGGTTGAGATGTGGCATCGTCCCACGACTCCTGATGAACGGCTTTCGGGAGAGAACTAACCGTAACAACCCAGCTAAGAGCCTCAACGCCGAGCCCAGTAATCTCGCGACCGTAAAGTCTTCGGTACTCGTCCACGAAGCTTTCATCCAAGATCTTTTGGAGGTGTGGGGAATCTGGTTTGGGTGAACTGAAGATCTCCGAAAGGTCGAGTTCGACGGTAATTTCGTGGCCTTGTCCTTCGTATCTCATGAAGGCCTTCGCACTCCTAGTCAATTCAGCCTGTCCAGCGGCTCTCCTTACTATTTGTTCTGCTTCTGTGAGCATCTCGTCCAGCATCGTCGCGAGGTCCTCAACTTCGAGGTCGCATAGTTTCATGTATCGAGTTCGCACACTCTCATGAGACGCTGGTGCATGTAGGAAGCCGATCGCCGACCCAACTCCAGCTCCACTTGGGATGACGATCTCGGTGATGCCCAGCTTTTCGGCCACTCGGACGGCATGAAGGGGAGCGGCCCCTCCGAACGCGATCAAGGTGCCGTCTGTAATGTCGCAGCCTTGTTCAATGGCATGAACACGCCCAGCGCTTGCCATGTTCTCATCAACTGTTTCCGATACGCCGAAAGCTGCAGTATCGACGTCAAACCCTTCGGTCCGCAACAGATTGTTTTCAATCGACGCCACAGAATCGGCCTGAGAAAAGTTCAGGTCGCCGGTTGCAAAGCCATCCGAAAGGATCCGGCCTAGTGCTACATCGGCATCGGTAACCGTGGGCTCGACGCCTCCACGCCCATAGCAGGCTGGCCCTGGTTCGCTGCCTGCACTTCGCGGACCAACGGCGATGCGGCCCAGCTCGTCTAGTGACGCTATCGATGACCCTCCTGCGCCGATTTCGACCATTTCAATAACTGGTAGACGCAGTGGTAAGCCGCTGCCGGCCAAGAATCGATACTCGCGACCAACTTCAAACTCCCGAGAAGTCCGAGGTTGGCCGTTGTTGATTATGCAGAGCTTGGCGGTGGTGCCTCCCATGTCGAAACTCAAAGCCTTTTCGATTCCAAAGCTCCTGGCTATTTCAGCTGAGAGGAGCGCCCCTCCGGCAGGGCCACTTTCCACAAGCCTGACCGGAAACTGCAACGCATCCTCAAGGGTTCCTAGACCGCCGCCCGATTGCATCAGCAACATTGGGCAGCTCATTCCTAGCGAATTTCTTCGAGTCTCAAGGTCTGTGAGATACCGAGTTAGTAACGGCTGGATGTAGGCGTTAGCGCACGTCGTCGAGAAGCGTTCGTACTCGCGAATTTCGGGGCAAACTTCGCTTGAAAGCGAAAGCGAGACTTCAGGCCAATGGGTTTCGATAATTTCAGCGGCGCGGGCTTCATGGTCTGAGTTGGTGTAGCTGTGTAGAAATCCGATAGCGATGCTCTCCACATCACTTGCTTTCAGCTGCTTTACCGCTCTCGCTACAGCCTCCCCGTCGAGGTCCTTCAGAATTGACCCGTTGGACGCCAAACGCTCGGGAATTCCGATTCGGAGGTCTCGGGGCACAAGAGGCTCGGGTCGAACCATTGCGAGGTCGTATTGCTCAAATCTGTTTTCGTGGGCGATTTCAACCGAGTCGCGCATGCCAGCGGTTGTCAACAACGCGGTTCGAGCGCCCCTTCTCTCAATAAGCGCATTTGTTGCCAACGTTGTGCCGTGTACGAATACGTCGACATCTTGGGGCGATAAGGCGGCGTCGAGCAGAACCCGCTCTATGCCGTCAATGACAGCGACCGCAGGTTCTAGGGGTGTAGTTAGGACCTTTGCAGTGTGAAGTTCGCCATGTGCTTCGAGGGCTATGTCAGTGAATGTTCCGCCAATGTCAGCAGCAAGCCTTATAGAAGTCATGTGGAGAGCCTAGAACAGAGTTATGAAGTTACATTTCGAGAGCATCGAGGTGTCTGGAGATAACGAGCTTTTGGATTTCGGAGGTTCCCTCGTAAATCTGGTACACCCGAACGTCTCGATAAATTTTCTCGACGAGATGATCTTCTAAAAAGCCGGCGCCTCCATGTATCTGGATGGCCTTAGAAGCGACCCATTCGGCGACTTCGGATGCGAACAACTTGGCCATTGAGGCAGCGGCCGCAGAATCCAGTCCTGTGTCTTGGAGGGTTGCCGCATGAAGGTACATCTGTCGTGCTGCTTCGACCTTCGTCGCCATCTCTGCGAGGAGGAATGCGATCGTCTGATGCTCAATAATCGGCTTACCGAAAGTATCGCGAAGTTCGGCGTATTCCTTGGCTAATCGAAGTGCCTGACGCGCTCCGCCGACTGCTTGCGCTGCAACAGCAATCCGCCCAACAGACAAGCCGCTCAGGGCGATCGCAAGGCCGCGCCCTTCTTCGCCCAGTAAGTCAGATTCGGGGACTCGCATAGCGTCAAACCGGACCTGACAAAGATCATTAGTCCGATGGCCCAACTTGGCCTCCCGGGCTATTACTTGATACCCCGGGTTGTCAGTTGGTGTGACGAAGGCGCTAAGGCCGCTCTTGCCGGCTTCTGGATTGGTAATAGCCACTATCATCGCCACGTCAGACGTCTGTCCGCCTGTAATGAATGCCTTATGGCCGTCAAGGACGAATTCATCTCCATCGCGTACTGCTTTGGTGGTGATCGCCGATGCGTCAGACCCGGTGTGAGGTTCAGTAAGGTGGAAAGACCCCATCCACTCACCCGAGCACAGCTTCGGCAGCACACTCTCCTTTTGTTTGAGGGAGCCGTAGGCGTTAATTCCAGCAGCAACTGGGGAGTTGCTACCGGACATCATGTTGCTTATGCCACCATCCACTGCGGAGATCTCTTCCATTGCTACTGCATAGGAGGTGAAATCTAAGCCGGACCCGCCATAAGCCGGATCTACCGTCATCCCCATCAATCCAACGGCCCCCATTTCTTTGTAAAGAGCTTTCGGGGGACCCCCGCTTTGTTCCCACTCGCGTACATGTGGAGCGATTCGGTCACGGGCAAATTCACGAGCGGCGACTCGAACGGAGTTTTGATCTGGAGATAGAAGCACGTCTCGACGTTAGATCGCCGATAGCAACCTATGTCGCGGTTCTATAGGGTTTCATTTATGACTTCTGGTGATCAGCGTCCCACAATCTTTTCGGGCTTGGATGGCAAAGGTTTACGGGTAGGTGTTGTTCGTGCTGAATGGAACTCTGTAATTGTCGATCGATTGACCGAGGGCATCGCACGTGGGTTAAGTGAGATGGATGCAGCTCTGGTCGGACCTATCTCGGTTCCTGGCTGCTTTGAGCTTCCGCTAGCGTGCCAAGCATTAGCGGTTTCCGGAACTGTCGATGCAGTTGTTGCTACCGGCGTCGTGATTCGGGGAGAAACCACACATTATGAAATTGTTTCCGATGCAGCTGCATCTGGTATTCAGGCTGTCCAACTTGCAACAGGTGTGCCCATCGCATTCGGAGTTCTGACTGTCGAGTCTGACAAACAGGCCCTCGAACGCTCACAAGGTCAAGGTGAACACAACGTTGGTGAGGAGGCTGCAGTGGTTTCAGTCCAAATGGTGCGCCTGCTGCAGGAATATAAGTAATTCAGATTCCGGCTCAGAATGTCCCTAAGAGCATTGGCAGGGGAGTGATGCCTGTTGTCCTGCTACGGTTTAACTAGAACCTTTCCACTGTCGGCCGCTTCAAGGGAGATTTTATGCGGTATTACTCATGTGACTCGCACGTGGTCGAAGCAGCCGAAATTTATGATGGGCTGACCGACCGATTTGGTGACCGCGCTCCCTTTATCGCAAAGGACTACCAAGGAAAGCCAGGAACGTGGCTGGTGCTCCCTGGCGGAATGCAGACCTTGCCCGTAGGCCGTCTCGGTATAGCAGGAGCCAGATTGGATGATCCTGCTACCCACGAGCGAATAGCAATGGGTTACGACGGCTTCAATCCGGGAGTTATGGATCCGAGTGCCCGCCTAGAAGAGCAACTAACGGACGGAATAGTCGGCGAGGTGATGTACCCAAGCCTCAGTATGTTTACGTTCGCTATTCCTGATGCAGAAGTGCGCGACGCAGCTTTTCGTCAACACAACGACTGGGTCCTGGACTATTGCTCGGTAGACCGCAACCGCTTGATTGGTGTCGGTTGCCTCCCGATACCAGATATTGAAAGGTCAATCGCTGAAATCGATCGATCAGCCGGCCGTGGGGTCAAGGGCTTTGCAATCCCAACTCACGTTGACCCGGCGTTGCCCTATAGCGACCCGGCTTTTGACCCATTTTGGGCAAGAGCTCAAGAGTATGGTTTGCCGCTTACCATGCATATCTTTACGGGACAAAGTCTTGACGGAGGACTACCAGCTCATTGGGGCACACCTGGCGGAAATCTAAAAGGCTACACACTTGCTCACACCACTGCTGTGAACTCCATGATCGACATAATCTGTGGCGGGGTTGTAGAACGATTCCCTGAACTTAAGTTTGTAATTAGCGAATACGAGACTGGTTGGGTTGCTCACACGCTGCAGCGGTTAGATCATGCGGCTTATCGCACGCCTTGGGAGCTCGCCGATGGCTTGACAATGAAACCTTCCGAATACTTTGACCGGAACTTTTGGGTCACCTTCGAAGACGATCAAGAAGGAATCGCTACGCGCCATGCGATAGGCGTGAAGAACTTGCTGTGGGGTAATGATTATCCACACCATGATTCGATCTGGCCGAATTCGCGACCGATTCTCGATGACATATTGACTGGTGTTTCTGACGTTGAGCGAGAAGCAATGGTGTGGGGCAACGTAATGGATCTATACGAGATTGACCCCGATGCGCTTCCATCAGCGGCGTAAATTCAGTCCGAGAAATGGCGCAATGCAGCTTGAGCTACGCGCCGACCGTCTTCCATGGGCCCAAAGTGTGTCAACCCCTCCATTGTCAGAAGCTGGCCGTCTCCAAGATGTGAAGCAATAGGCTCAGCCATCGCAGGTGGAAGTTCATTCCCAGCCGCTACAGCCTCTCCGCGTGCTACAACAACAGGGATATCTATAGTTATCAGAGCAGAAAAATCTGTTGGGGTTCCAGAACTAAAGATCTCTGCTTCTGTCTCACCTGAACAACTTAGGGCCACTCCGGTTCCGCTTGGTTGAGTCCCCAATTCTGCGTAAGCCCGAACGGCTGCCTCTTCACAACCCGAATAGGGCGGTTTGCTATTAAGGCGATCTACAAATTCTTCAAGGGACCCGAATTCAGACCTCCTGCGTCTCGCTGCCAATACCAGCGGGTGGTCTCCATCCGGCCGCATGTGGCCTTCAGGAACCATCACTGGCTCGAAAAGCCAGAGCTTTCTAAAGGTGTTCGCATTCTCAAGCTCAGCCCGAAGAAGGGTTGCGCCACCCAGAGAGTGTCCAAGGGCATCAATTGGTTCATCACTAACCTTGGAAACAGCTTGCAAGACCTCACTAACGAGCCGTGATCGGTCAACATCTAAAGGCGCTTTGGAGACCCTGCACGCTCCGTGCCCTCTGAAGTCCAAACCAAAGCATCGACGTTGGGATTGAAGAAAGGGAACCGCCGTAGCCCACATACCGGCGTTAAGACCGTTGCCGTGGGTCATTAGGAGTGGTGGCCCATCTCCACCAAAGTCGTGAAGTACGCAATGCTCGCCATCAGTGCCATTAAGGATCAACATCACCATGGAGAATACCTACGTGTAACAATGATGCACATGGCTAAATTTCAATCAGGCGACCTCGAACTCCACTATGACGAATACGGAACTGGTTTCCCAGTTTTGTTGATCGCACCTGGAGGTATGAAATCAGAAGCCTCATTTTGGGCGTCCACACCTTGGAATCCCATTGAACAACTCAGTAAAAGGTTCCGAGTTATTGCTATGGATCAAAGAAATGCCGGAAGGTCGACCGGTCCCATTGTCTCTTCTGACAGCTGGAGCACATACACCCAAGATCAGCTGGACCTCCTCGATCACTTGGAAATTGATAAATTCCATGCCGTAGGCATGTGTATCGGCGGGCCTTATGTGATGGGCCTAATAGAGGCAGCACCCGATCGGGTCGCGTCAGGTGTTCTTTTTCAAACCATCGGCTTGAGTCACAATAGGCAAGCATTTTTCGACATGTTCGACGCGTGGGCGTCGGAGTTACTGCCCCTACGTCCCGAAGTGTCGAAAGAGGCATTACAGCAATTTAAATTGAACATGTATGGCACCGACGAGATTCTCTTCAATGTCGGTGAGAACTTTCTCCAAAAGGTAGTCACGCCACTGCTGCTGATGAAGGGAAACGACCTTTATCACCCATCAGAGTCTTCCGAAGCCGTGAATGCCCTTTGCCAAAACAGCACGTTGATCTCTGATTGGAAAGCCGGCGAGGAGTTGCAGCTAGCAGCCGAACAATTTGAACAGTTCTTGGAGAGACATACACCGTGAAGAAACCTTTTAAGACAGGAATATGCAATGGCTGATTTGACCGGCAAGATCGCAGTTGTTACTGGGGCGAGTCGTGGAATCGGCGCCTCCTCTGCAAAGGCGCTCGATGCTCTTGGTGCGCAAGTGGTTCTTAGTGGGCGGACCGTCTCGGATATGGAACGCGTAGCAGAAGAGTTGTCCAATTCGCCAATCATTGTCTCCGCTGATCTTGCCCAGCCGGGCTCGGGAACGAAACTCGCGGAGTTGATACTTCAACAGGTGCCTGGCGTCGACGTTCTGATAAACAACGCAGGAATTCCAATGCGGCGCACGCCGGAAAAACTGACTGAAGAAGAAATTGACCTCGTGTTTGCGATCAATGTTCGATCACTGCTCACTTTGTCGATAGCGCTTGCGCCTTCGATGAAAGAACGCGGCGGAGGTTCTATCGTGAACGTCAGCTCCGTCGCCGGCATTCGAGGGCCAGGCGCCCGGGTTGCCTATGCAGGAACCAAGGGAGCAGTGGATGCAATGACGAGAGCCCTTGCCTCGGATTGGGGTCCCGATGGCATCAGGGTCAACTCAATCGCTCCAGGCCTCATTGCGACAGCTATATGGGAAGAAAGCCGGAATACGGTGCCCGGGTTAATTGAGGACATGGAAGGTCAGATAGCACTGAAAAGGTGGGGCTTCGGTGATGACATTGCTGACGTGGTCGCCTTCTTTGCTTCCGACGACTCCCGGTACGTGACAGGTGAGACACTCGTCGTCGATGGAGGTCTTGCTCGAGTAACGGCATCAGCTCAACCGCAAGTGTTGCCGGAATTACTTGAGTGACCGGGAAGCTCGGATTCGCTCTGTTTGATCAGATGGAGAACGCCGGCGATAGTCCGTTGGCGGATCAGTACCGGGATCACCTTCAGCTAGCCCGTCTTGCGGATGAAGCTGGGTTTACGCACTGGTTCAAGTCCGAGCATCATCATGTTCCGTTAGACATCGCCCCAAGTGTCAACGTATTTTTGAGCGCCGTTATCCAGGAAACTTCGACAATCCGAGTTTCTTCGCTAGTGCACCTCCTCCCGTTTTATGACCCGATGCGACTTTACGAAGAGTTGTGCATGCTTGACCATCTCAGCTGCGGTCGCCTTGACGTTGGATTCGGAAAGGGCATCAGCCCTCCGGAACAATTGCTCTGGGGTATTGCTAGCGATGAAGCAACCGCTCAGACCGAAGAGGTGCTGGATTACGTTCTGTCGGCGATGAATTTAGTCAGCAAGAATGGTTTGGGGGTCCTCTTTAACTACGACGGAAAGTTCTACTCCGCAGAAGGACGACCGCTAGAAATTGCGCCTTACCAAGACCCGCATCCACCATTGTGGCGACCAGGGACGCTATCTACGGCTGCCAGAATGGGGGTGAGCACCATCCTTCCTGGCCCGGTTGAATCGCTTCCCGCAATGGTGGCTGCCTACCGGGACGAACAAAATAGTGATGGTGCGGGTGGACATGCACCTATTCTCTCCACTTTACGAAGGCTGGTTATCGCCACAACGGAACGGGAAGCGGTAAAGATAGCTACACGAGCTTGGGAACGCTTTGATGCCAATCTCACGAAGCTTTTTCGACAGTATGACCTGTGGCCGCCAACAATGGTTCCAAGTTTTATGGGTGATGTCGATAGGGCCTTTCAGACGGAGGCCTTGATTGCTGGGACTCGTGAGCAAGTAGCTGAGTACTTCGACCGCTTCGAGTCGGAATCAGATTTAGGGCATGTGACGATCTGTCCAGCGTTTGGGGATGTGAGCGGCTCAGAAGCCCGCACCACCTTGGAACTATTTTGTGAAGCCATGAAGATTTGATTGTCTGCGACGTTGAATCTCCTGAACCGGCGCACCCGTTCATAACTCCGACAGATGATTGGGATTCAGCCTTAACGGCGATGTCGCTTGTTCGTAGAACGCCCGAAGGCGGGGCCTAAGCCCCGCCCTCAAGATGATCTAAGTTCGTTCTTGAAAGAACGTCTAGACGTCGTAATTATCCAGCTGCGCGAGCGGCGTCAAGCCATCCGTCAACAGTTGAACGGTTGCCGGCAATCCAGTCCGCTGCAAGATCTTTAGGATCTGCACCTTCACCTTGGGCAACGTTAGCGACAGAAACATCCATCACTGACAGCTTGATGTCAGTGAGGAGTTGTGCTGCGGCGGGGTTTGCGCTCATGAAGTCGTTGTTGGCTGCTGCTTTAATGTCAGCTGCGACCCAACCGATTGGGCAGAGGTCGTCGGCTGTACGAGCGGGACACATTTCCGCGCTAATTGCAGCTGTTCCAGGACGCTGATCCCATGCTTCTCCGCCGTCTTGACCCATTGGGTTGGAGTCATCGAGCACGTAGTCCATGCCGATCCAGTAAGCGTTGTCACCGGGACGGATCTGCGTGATGTATGCAGATGGTGTCCAAGTGTAAGCAACCACAGGTAGGCCTTCATTGACCATGTCGACAGCTTGTGCCCACATAGCGTCGTAGCCGGCCTTCACCTGTACGAGATTTTTATAGCCGCCGCCAGCAAGCTGCGAGTTGATGATGTTGTCGCAGGTCCAGTCCTCTGGGCAACCCATGATGTCGACCATCCCGTTTCCAGGATTGGCATCGGTGGCGTCATACGCGGCAATTGCGTCGGCGTTGTTGTCGAGGTCTTCCAGAGTCCAGACTTGGTATTCCTCGGCAAAGCCCTTTGTGATCAGCATGCCTTGTAGACCACCGGCAACCATTTCCTCACCGACTACAGTTACATGATCCCCGACCAGTGAGCCGTCGGTCATTTCTCCGTTTAGCCAGCTTTGGTGACCAGGCATCCAGGAGTTAGCCCAGAAGTCCATGTCGCCGGAAGCCATTGCCATGAATGCGTTTTGAGGTCCTAGCTCCATGTCGGCTGACTCAGAAACGGTGTAACCGAGTTCTCTAAGTAGAGCTGTGTAGATCTCTGCTTGAACATAACCGGTACTCCAGTTAGCTCGACCGGAGGTAACGCTGACTCCCTCTCCGGGGGTCATGCTCATCGCAGCCTCGGTGGTTGCAGGAGCAGAAGCTTCTGAAGAACTGCCGGAACTTGAATCGTCATCGCTGCCGCATGCGGCCAGGATGAGAAGCGCAGCTGCAGCTACCGCTAGCACGCGCGTGAGTGATTTCTTATTCATAAATGGGGCCCTCCCTAGAGTCCCTGTTGGAGCGTTCTCTGGTTAGTACCCAGGCACGCCAAGATTGAGGCTAGTCGGTTAAGAGCCTTCAACGGTACTTTAAGGGCGGCGTGCCCTCGTTTTGTAGCACATCTGTTACATGGACGATCTGGTGTACGTCAGCTGTAAATTTGCTTACGGTCGAATTCCGAAAGCGTTCCACGGGCACTAGCAGCCGTCGTGACGCCAGCGAACAGTAAGAAAAGTACTCCCACGCCGGAAACTAGGTTTGTCTCAGCGACCCTCGAGATACTCGCTACCCAGGCAATGCCGAGGAGTAAAAGTCCGAGACCAAGGCCACACACGATTGAACACCACTTGTATAGAAATACTTCGTCTTGAGAGAAGAAGCCGGACGCTGGAACAGCCACGGCTAAGCCAAGTAGGCCCAAGAACAGAGCGACCCACCCGAGACCGGCTCCTTGGTCGGTGTAACCATCGTAGATAACGTCGCCCGTTCGCTGGGCATAAGCTATTAGGGCGGTGTACTCGGCTGCTAGCGAGCCCGCTTTGGCTAAATCACCGGCATCTTCAGCAGCCTTACTAAGTTCTTGTATTGCATCCAACTCAAGTTGCAACTCGGGCCCGATCACTGAGCCGGCACGGGTGTCGAACGTCCACCCCGAGTAACCCGCCATGACAATCAGAAGCAACGCAAAGGACGCTCCAAACATTCGACCCCAATTGACACCCGACGCTAATGGTCGTCTAGCGCCCATAGGGGCGCTCCAAACCCATGAAATTGATGAGCCTGCCATTATTAGGCAGCCGATCAAGGTGATGTAAACACCTGAGGAGCGTTGGAACCCCGTAGCGGTGTCGGGAGCATTAGCAAGAAGCGCACATAAGGCTGTTACTGCTGCCGCAAGGCTGAACGCAGTTGCCCCGTCTGGTCCGAGCCACCGGTTGCGTTGACCAGCAAAGAGCGCTGTCGAATAAATCGAGGCACCCACCGTTATCACGCAGAGGACAATGACGATTCCGAACCATGAGCCGCCCGAAGCGGAGAGCCCGTTGAAGCTTTGTCCGACGAGGTCGTTGTCGACGAAGCGCCCATATGCCGAAAGATGCCCACTGTTGCTATTCCATGGGAGGAGTATCCCAAGGACCGCGACCGCAGATCCAATACCCGCACCAAACATAGCTAGGCGTTCCCGACCGTGGACAGGCTCAAATTTAGCGACCTCGGGTTCGTCTTCGACCACTGTCTCAGGGGGAGCGGCTTCGCCGACGACAGGTAGCAAGGCCTCCGGCGTGCGCGTATTCTTCCACGCAGCAGTCATTCTGCTAAACAACCCTGCTCTGTCTGACTCATCTGGTTGTGTCAGTCGGTCTAGGACTACAGCGACGATGAAGAAGGCAAGCCCGCCAGAACCGGCAAGGGCGATATCTTGGTTAGCGATGGAGCGGTATAAGAGGCGCCCTAACCCGCCCGCTCCCATAATTGCGGCTATCCCGAGCATTGATATAGCGAGGAGCAGGGTCTGATTGATCCCTGTCATCAAGGCAGCTCTGGCGAGGGGTAGTTGAACGTCGGTTAGAACTCGACGTTCTGAAGCCCCGTAGGCGCGCGCTGCCTCAACGACGTCTTCCGGGACTTGTCTGATCCCCAAATTGGTAAGGCGAATGAGCGGAGGTAGGGCGAACACCATGGTGACCATCGTTGCTGAAACAAATCCAACCCCGAAAAAAAAGACGAACGGCAGCATGTAGACGAATGAGTGCACTACTTGCATCGCATCCAACAACGGCCGAACTACCCGCCACACTCCGTCGATGCGTCCACAAGCAACCCCGGTCGGAATGCCGATAATCACGCAGAGAATCACAGCTACTGCGATGAAACCAATAGTCCGTGCTGTCTCTTTCCAATATTCATCGCCCAAAAGCCCGCAAATAGTAAGGCCAAGGAAAGAACCGACCCCTACTTGCAGGCCACGAAAAGCCCAACCAGCTATGAGGGCGGCAAGACACACTGTCATCCATGAGAGGCCGAGAAGCCAATCATCGACAACCACCTCCAGCATGGTTTGGAACGGCCATTTAATTACAGCAAGGGTTTCCTTCATGTTGAGGTCAACCCAGACAGTTATTTGTTCAACCCAATCGCCGACCGGTATCTGCCACTTGTCCAAGATGGTGTTTTGACGCTGATCCCAGTCGCCGGTGCTGCGATACCAAATGACGGCGAGAAGGCCGGCAGCCCCACCCACAGCAGTCACGACTCGGCGTCGTCTTGCTGATCCCAACAACACGAGCACTGGTATCGCGAACACTGCGATAAGCACTAAGAACTCGACCGCAGAGGCAACTGCGCTGGCGATCTGGTCGCCTGTTTCGAGATCGGTCACTTTTCCAACTGCTCTGTCAACAAAGTGACCAGTTGACTCTGCGAAGAGATTCATCATAAGTACACCTCTCGTTCGAAGGCGTCGGAAAGAGCCTCAACGCGTCCGAGCTCTTCCAAGACAGAGGTGGGATCCATTCGTCCGATCAGTTTCCCGTTCTCGTCGCAACAGGCGATGGGCAGACCTCTGCCGGCCTCGGCATAGAGTTCGTTAAGAGTCTGAGAAGGGTCAGCGATAGCTACGTCGGTCCTTACGGCGCTTTGAAGGTTTGGCGTTCCTTGGGCTGCGACTCGTTCGAGGTCACCTCTGGTCAGCAGACCAACGCACTTCCCAGAAGCGTCGACGACTAGACGTTCTGGGGCGTCATTCATTGCTATGACCGCTTCGTTAAATTCAGTCTCAATGTGAATCGGGTCAGGGTCGACCATTACTTCTTCGACCTTGATGACGCGGCCTTGGTCCACGTCTTGGACGAATTCGGCAACGTACCCGGTCGCTGGCTGCGTGAGGATTTCTTCGGGAGTTCCTATCTGAACTACTACGCCGTCCTTCATGATGCAGACTCGGTCACCGATTCTGAGGGCTTCGTTTAAGTCGTGTGTGATGAACAAGATTGTTTTGCGCACTTCGGCCTGGATCGCCATTAGTTCGTCCTGCATCTGGCGGCGAATTAACGGATCTAAGGCGCTGAACGCTTCGTCCATTAGAAGAATGTCAGGGTCGGAGGCTAGGGCGCGAGCGAGACCGACTCGCTGCTGCATGCCACCTGAAAGTTCACTCGGCGCATTGTCAGCGTAGGGCTCTAGGCCGACAAGTTGAAGAGCGCGCATTGCTGAGGCTTCGCGCTCGGCTCTATTGACCTTTTGAACCTTGAGACCATAAGCCACATTGTCAATAATGTTCCGGTGCGGAAAAAGAGCGAAGTGCTGAAACACCATTCCCATTTTTTCCCTCCGAAAAGCTTGAAGTTCTTTTCCGTTTAGCTGCTGAACGTCGACGCCGTCGACCAACACTTGTCCCGACGTGACATCGTGGAGTTTGTTGACGGTCCGAATAGCCGTGGACTTACCTGAGCCTGATAGGTCCATAACCACAAAGATCTCCCCCTTCTTGACATTGAAAGAGACATCGCTGAGACCAACAACGTGTCCAGACTGCTTTTGGACTTCGTTTTTGTGGACACCTGCTTTGGCGAGATCGAAAGCACGACCCCTCGGTTGTGGTCCGAAAATTTTAAAGACTTCTTCAAGTCGAATTATTTCTTCGTTATCCGGCATTGGGGTCACGTGGCCTTTCTGTCGGGTTCCTCTAGCGTCCAACGGCAGCAGAGAGGCACGGCCAACATAACAGCGCTAAGCATCCCGCTGGTTGATTCCAGAAATATCGGCCAATAAGTGCGTATTTTTGATGAGTTGCCCTGAGAGCTGAAACAGACACATTTTTGGTCATCGACCGTATCGATCTAACGCGGCAAGAGCCTCATTGGTGAGTTTGAAATTTTCCTCATCGAAACAGACAAGCGTGACCGTGGTGAGAATATGTGTATCTAGATTGTTCTGTAACCACCCTTCTACGGCAGAAACGGCGATAGGCGCTGCGAGTTCCTTCGGGAAACCGTAAACGCCGGTGCTTATGGATGAGAAAGCGGCGGTCCTCGCGTGGACTTTAGCTGCGAGATCGAGTGAGGACCGATAGCAGCTAGACAAAAGCCGTGCGCTTTCTGCAGGTTCGTGCAAGGACCAGATAGGCCCAACAGTGTGCACGATCCAAGAAGCGTCCAACTGACCCGCACTGGTCATAACGGCGCTTCCCGTTTGACATGGGCCACTGTCCCTAAAGATTCTTTGACATTCGGTCATTAGAGATGGTCCTGCTGCGGCATGGATAGCGCCATCAACGCCGCCTCCGCCCGACAGAGTGCTGTTGGCGGCGTTGATGAGGACATCGGCAGTAAGGGTGGTTATATCAGCCCTAATCGCTGCAATCTCAGTGCCTTGTCTAGCGTCAGCGAAGTTGGAAACCTGCATAGTTCTCCTCTGCTACTTGTCGGCACCGCTCGGCATAAGGCGGGTACCCAATCAGGGGCATAAAGACCCTTGTCTTTCCTGGGATATTCGCACCTAGGTACCAAGAATTGCAGGTCGGGTAGAGAGTTTGGTCGGCGATGGTGTTGACATGATCAACCCACAAGTCAGCGGCCTCGGGCGACGCTTCGATTGTTTCGAGGCCCTCTTGACGCAATGCGACCAAGCAATCCCTGATCCACTCGACATGTTGCTCGATTGCCATAATCATGTTGGTGAGAACTGACGGACTTCCGGGCCCAGTGACAGTAAAGAGATTCGGAAAGTCTGGGATACCTAAACCTAAATAGGTGCGGGGACCCGCTGTCCAAGCTTCGTCAAGTGACTTCCCGCCTTTACCGGTGATGTTCATATTCAGTAGGGCACCTGTCATGGCATCAAACCCGGTAGCAAATATAAGCGCATCTAACTCAAAGTTTCGACCAGCCGCCTTCAATCCCTCAGGGGTGATTTCCTCAACGCCACTAGACGAGATATCAATCAACTCAACGTGATTTAAATTAAAGGTTTCGTAATAGTTGGTATCCAAACACGGGCGCTTACAAGCGATTGTGTTGTTTGGCGTCAACAGTTGCGCGGTAGTGGGATCGACCACAACTTTGGTGATCTGCCCGCGAACGTACTCAGCGACTCTCTCATTTGAGGCAGGATCGACACCGATATCGGCGTATGCCCGGTAGAAGCCAAAACCGCCCTCCTGCCAGCGTTTATCCATTCGATCTTCGAATTCTGACGAGTCAGCCTCTTTGGCCTTGTCATCATTTGGCGGAAAGATTGAGAGGATCCCTGAACGTTCTTCTCTCGCCGCTTGCCTCAAGGCCGCATAATTCTGTTTCGTCTGCGTTTCGATTTCGGGATCTAATGGTTCGTTCCGTGCTGGTACGGAGTAGTTAGGGGTCCTCTGAAAGATGGAAAGTTCAGCGGCTTGCTCAGCTATTACGGGAATAGCTTGCACGGCGGAAGACCCGGTTCCGATGATTCCGACTCGTTGGCCTGAGAAATCGACAGGACTATGGGGCCACTGGCCTGTGTGGTACACGTCGCCGGTGAAATCATCGATTCCTTCGAAATCTGGGAGGTTAGTGGTGGACAGACAGCCAGTTGCGGCAACCAGGAACTGGGCCTTGTAGGTGCCTCCGCTTGTTTCGACGGTCCAACTACTCAGCGCTTCGTTGAACGTTGCCGCCTCCACAGTGGTGTTGAACGCAATTAGCGACGAAAGGTCGAACCTATCGGCTACGTGTTCGGCGTATCCAAGGATCTCGGGTTGCGAAGCGTATCGCTCGCTCCATCTCCACTCTTGTTGCAGTTCAGGATCGAAGGAGTACGAGTATTGAAGGCTTTCTACGTCGCAGCGCGCTCCTGGGTAGCGATTCCAAAACCAAGTTCCTCCCACACCACTTGCTCTTTCAACGCCCTTTACGTTGAATCCCTCCTCGCGTAATAAATGCAAGGCATAGAGCCCGCCGAAACCGGCTCCCACCACGACAACGTCACACTCTTCGACCACGCTCATTGGCTGGCCTCCCCTCTGGTATCGAAAATAGCTTGTCCTGGCATCGAGGGTAGTGTTGGCGCAAATCAGCAGGGACACGGGCTATCTTGTTCGGCGTTTTAGTGACGGGGTCTAGCATTTGGGTTCAATCAAGTTGGAGACGAGATGACTTACGAGCGGATTAAATATGAGATACCAGCAAGTGGAGTTGCACGAATCACTCTGGCTCGACCGGAGGCAGCTAATGCCCAGGACTATTTGATGTTGTCCGAGTTGAATGCAGCTTTCGATGAGGCTGCATCTGACGAGTCGGTACGTGTCATTATTTTGGCTGCCGATGGGCGGCACTTTTCCTCCGGCCACGACCTAGCCGCTCCAACACCAGATATGCGGGCGTTTCCGACTGTGGGAACGCAGTGTCATTTCGATGCCGATGGGACCGAGGGCTACATGGCGCGCGAAGCAGAGATGTATTTAGGTCTGTGTTGGCGATGGCGGAACCTTTCAAAACCGACTATCGCTCAGGTCCAAGGGAAAGTCATTGCGGGCGGTCTGATGCTGGTGTGGCCGATGGACCTCATAGTCGCTTCTGAAGACACGACCTTTAGCGATCCGGTGGTGGCCTTTAATGTGAACGGTGTCGAGTATTTTGCACACCCATTCGAAGCCGGTACTCGTCTAGCCAAAGAAATGCTGTTTACTGGGAGGTCATTACCCGCAGATGAGTTATTTGCTCGGGGAATGGTAAATAAGGTGGTGCCGCTAGCTCAGCTGGAGGATGCAACTTTAGAACTGGCCTCTCATATTGCGAAACGCCCTATGTTTGGCTTGACTCTTGCAAAACAGAGTGTGAATCAAGCGGTCGATGCCATGGGTATGTATAGCTCGCTGCAGGCAGCGTTCAGCCTTCACCACGTAGGTCATAGTCACAATATGGAGATTCACGGACGACGAATCGACCCCTCTGGGATCGACGTTATTAGGTCAGAGGCGTGACAGACCCCTGTGATCTAAGCGCAGTGGAGGCACGCAGAGCCATCTCTGCAAGGCAGATGTCTCCAATGGAACTTGTCACCTCGTGTCTTGAGCGTATAGAGGATCTCAATCCAACGTTAAACGCGGTCGTGACGGTTGCTCGAGAATCAGCGCTTGTCGAGGCTCAACGTGCGGAAAAAGATTTGTTGCAGGGTCTTGAGGAGGGAATCCTCCACGGTTTGCCTGTCGCTATCAAGGACTTGCAGGAAACTAAAGGGATTGCCACCACTTACGGAACGGCCTTTTACAAGAACAACGTCCCGAAGGAAGACGCAGGAATCGTGGCTCGAGTTAGGGCTGCTGGCGGAATTATTATTGGGAAGACCAACATTCCCGAAATGAGCATCGGGGCGAACACTGTTAATCGCCTATTTGGTGCAACCGGGAACCCATATGATCCCAAGCTGACCTGCGGCGGTTCGTCGGGCGGTTCGGCAGTTGCTGTCGCTACAGGAATGGCCACCTTGGCCACCGGGTCTGACCATGGAGGCAGTCTCCGAATTCCTGCGTGTTTCAGTGGCGTCGTAGGTCACAGGGCTACGCCAGGAACCGTTCCACATGAGGGCCGGACGATTACTCAGACCAATTACAGCCTGCAGGGTCCAATGGCCAGAAGTGTCGATGATGCAGCACTGTTGTTGGCAGCAATCTCGACTCGTGACAGTTCAAGTAGGTATGACCCAATGAGTTTTCCGCTAGATGTGAATTCTTACTTGGATCTGGAGGTGCCTTCGATCAAAGAATTAAAGGTTGGTGTCACAAACGATTTTGGCGGACTTCTAGTGTCCGAACATGTCCGTCGAGAATTCGAGGCTCGTGTCGGATACCTAAAGGCTTGCGGGGCTCAAGTAGTCGATATCTCAATTGACCTAACTGACGCAGTAGAGGTTGATTGGCAGCTACGATCCGATGTTTTTGCCACTCAATATCATCGCGAGATCGACGGATTTGACGAAACGTTTAACCCCAATGTGTTTCGCACCTACGAGACGGCTCTCGCAACGACAGTTTTGGACATTGCTCGCGCACGCCGCAAACAGATCGATCTATTTCGATCATTTGCTGCCGTCTTCGAGGATGTGGATACCGTGATCTGCCCAGGAGTTAGCGTGGGACCATTTCCTTGGACCAACTTGCACCCGCTAGAAATTGACGGGGTCGCCGTTGAGAACTACATGGCTTGGCTTGGCCTAACTAGCTGTTTGACCGTTGTGGGTCATCCAGTTCTTGCCCTGCCATCGGGTCTCGACGCCACTGGAATGCCATTTGGAATCCAGTGTGTAGCGCCGATGTACCGAGATGCGAAACTTCTGGGGATAGCTCGATGCCTTGAGGAAACGTTTAAGTCTTCGCCGAGATATTCTCCTCCGAGACCAGACGCAGAAGCGATTCGTTCTGTCGACCCTCAATGTCGAGAAGCAGGCAAAGCTGCAGCGGTCAAGGTCGCTCGTGAGCTTCAATAAGGGGCGCCTTCTGCTTCTGCTTTGAGTAGCGCTTCGATAAACAATTGGCGTCCCTCTACATCGACTTCTTTGACATCCCAGTTGTAAGAAAATGTGAAGTTTGAGGCACCAGCGATGTGCATCTTCTCCGTGAGGTCGTTTTTTGCTTGGATTTCGGCAAATTCCTTAGCTTCAGAAAGGTCGTAAAAGGTCTCGGGATCGTGAGTGTGAACCCGAAATAACCCCCTTCGAGGAGCGCTTACTGTGGTGCTACTACTCACGCGAATCAAACCTATTGCAGCGCCATATGCGTTGGCCACGTCAAAATTGTTCGGTGTGCTGCACGCAGTATTTAAGTAATCGCTTAGCTCACTTCGGTATAGGAGTGCCGGGGCTCCCACGCAAACCAGAGATTGAGTGATGCCGATGGTGATATTTAAAAGTCGATTTGCGAGTGGCGTCGAATCAAGTTGTTTTGAAGCCCTCAAAGCTGAATCTAGGTCGGAAATGTTTAGATCGTCATGTTCTGCGGTAGCGCTGAAGATGGCGTTTCCAACTGCGTCCGCTACTGCAGCCCGCACTTCGGAGGCCAGTACGAAACCGGTCTCGGCAAGAGGAACACCCAATCGGTCAAGCTGGCTCGCGAGAATTTTGGCGCCGAGTTCGGAGGCGCCTGGATCGTAGCGCCGGTCGATGCCTAATACGTGTGCAGCATCGGTCGGCGTGAAGGCTGCTAATCCACAGATACCTCGACTGACCAATCGATCGATAGCGTTCCGTTCTAGGCCTGAAGTAACAACGTCTTCGAGTTTTAGTGCTTTGGGAGAGCGGGTTACGGCGTCATAGACCTTTGCGTCTGCAGCAGATTGGGGGATCCACTCACGATTGTGGTTTTGCAGCCAAATGTAAATGCCATCTCCATCGCTTCTCACGGACCTAGAAGCCTGCTCCTCAAGCATTTCTAGGATTTCAGCCCTCTCGTCAGATGCGAGGGCTAGGGGCGTTACACGACGGGGCCCTATCGAAAGTGGGTTGCTTTGTAATGGAGTGTGACGAACGTGGCTGTCACCGCCGATTCCCTCCGTGTGAATACGGATGGCATTAACCATAGTTTCATATCCACCCACCTTGGCTCCGGCAGTCTGGGGTGAAGATCTACCTTCTCGTATTACAGCGACATCAGTCGTGGTCCCCCCGATATCTGCGATGACACCATCTGTCATTCCGCTTAGACCGAGGGCTCCTATAGCGCTCGCAGCAGGGCCGGAGAGAATTGTTTCGATTGGGCGGGATTTCACAAACTCCGCAGACACCAGCGATCCATCTCCTCTCATAACCATTAATCGGCTCTGGATTCCGAGTCTGGTCATGGCAGTCTCAACGGCCAGGATTAGGTCACGCACCAAGGGGACTAAACGTGCATTCAATAGTGCAGTCACAGAGCGCTTGGCAGCATCAAGTTGACCAGACAGTTCATGGCTTAGCGTGGTTGGTTTACCGGTGAGCTGCTTAATTGCGTTTGCCACCTTTAATTCATGTTCTGGGTTGCGAACGCTGAAAGATCCAACGACAGCGTAAGCCTCCAAATCCCCGTCGTTCTCAGATAGCCAGTTGTCGAGCGGAATCATGTCTAACTTGTTGGCTTCTAGCCCGTAGGAGGAATGACCACCGTCCAGATGCAGGAGAGGGTTCTCCTGAGTCAGGTCTGCCAAGCCTCGTCGCTCTGTGATAGCTGCTTCAAGTCCAATAGCGACAAGGCCTGCTGGTCTGCCTCCACCTTCGACTAGTGCATTCGTTGCGAGTGTGGTGGAGACGCAAACTAAGTCGATGGCCGACGCGTCGAGTGACGCCTGAATCAAGACGCTTGTTAAAGCGGCCGAGACGCAGCCACCCAAATCGCCATGGGTAGTTCTAACTTTGGTTTTGGCTACGACATCACCTGTAGTTCGCGCGTAGACAAGCGCGTCGGTGTAAGTCCCACCGGTGTCAATTCCGATTGTAAGAGGGCCTTCTGTCGTCACGAATTAAGATTTTGCCACCGTATTGGGTCGAAGGACCACTAAATCTGTTGGTGGCTGTTCCCGGGCTAGTCTCTGCAGATGCTTTTGGAAGGTATACGAATCCTCGATTTTACCCAATATTTATCTGGGCCCAGTGCTACCCGAATGCTCGCCGAGCTCGGAGCTGATGTCATCAAGGTGGAATACGGTCCCAAAGGAGACCCGAGCCGCACTCTCCCATTTGTATCTTCGAACGGTTCCTCGTCTTACTACACGCAGCAAAACAGGGGTAAGCGATCTGTATGTTTGGACCTTGGATCGACCCGGGGGTGTGAGGTCGCCCGAAATCTGGCCCTTGAGTGCCATGTAGTGGTCGAAAACTTTGGACCTGGCGTTTTGGAGCGCAGGGGTTTGGATTGGGCGGCGCTCAGCAAACTGGATCCTCGATTAATAATGGCTTCTATATCTGCCTTCGGTAAATCTGGCCCGTTAGCGCACTTGCAAGGCTTTGATTTGATGGGACAAGCTCTGTCAGGCATGATGCACCTGACTGGAGAGGCTGATGGAGCACCTCAGTTCACCGGGTCCCCAATATCAGACTGCGCTGCCGGCCAAATGCTGTTCGGCGCAATTGGCCATGCGTTGTTTCACCAGGAGCGCACAGGCGAAGGGCAATATCTTGAAGTCACCCTGGTTGATCCGCTCTTCGCGATGCACTCGATTGCTGTTCAGGGACACAGTGCGAGCGGCGGCACATGGAGTCAAGAACGGTCTGGTAGGCAATTCAGCATTGTCGTTCCATCGGGCACCTACAAAGGACCAGATGGATGGATCGTGCTCCAAGTACTAGAACCGCAATGGCAACGACTGTGCGATGCGATGGGAGTAAGTGAATTAGGAGTAGATAAGCGGTTCGCCACTGCCGAAGCTCGCGTCGACAACGCTATAGAGCTGTTGGGCCTGGTTGAAGCATGGATGCAGACCTTCGAAAACGATGCTGCTCTTTTGACTCACCTTGAAAACGAACGAATCCCTGCTGCACCGGTTCTAAGTCCCCAAGAGGCGATGGTGCATCCACATTTCACGGATAGGGGAATGGTTCGGCGAGCAGTGGATCCCGATTTTGGAGAAATAACCGTAACTGGTTTGCCGGCTAAGTTCAGTTCGGTTCCGATTCCGGAGATAGAGCCTCTGCCGCCTTGGTTGGGACAACACAACCATGAAGTCTTATCGGAGGTGCTGGGAATGTCGGATGAAGCAATAGCTGACCTCGAAGACACGACCATTTTGTTCGCTGATGGGTTGAGCTCGTCAGACTGATATGACATCAGTACTCAGATAAGCAATGATCTTGGAGTGTGCGAAAAGAGTAAGTCCGTTACAAGAAGGGAGTCTTAGCGATGCCGATTGAGTCAGTAAAGAAAATGGTGGAGGCCGCTAAAGCAGAAATCGATAATATTTCTCCGGAAGAGGCCGCCCGGAGAGCTGCCGAAGACGGCGCGCTGATTGTAGATATTCGTGACGTACGCGAAATGCAACGTGACGGAGCAATACCCGGGGCGATGCACGCCCCAAGGGGAATGCTCGAATTTTGGGTTTCGCCTGATTCGCCGTATACAAAAGAGATCTTCACTGAAGACCGCGAATTCGTTTTGTGTTGCGCTGGCGGTATGCGGTCGGCTTTATCCACCAAGACTTTGAAGGACATGGGGATGGAGAAGATTAGCCATATTGAGACCGGATTCGGAGGGTGGAAGGCCGACGATATGCCTATCGAGTCCTACGAAGACTGGAAAGCAAATCGAGCCTAAGTGCCGCTTGAGATACTGAATCAGATATTTAATCTTCACCAAATGCCTACAAACCAAGACACCGACTCAACCAAGTTAATAACTGGTTATTGTGAACCATGGTCGCTTCGCGCAGGCGAAGAGATTGAGTGGTTTGGTTCGAGTCATATCCCTACGAGCGGAACCTTAGGGATTGTCCGGCTTGATTGCGGAGATCCAACTCGTACCGGACCTGGCTTTGCCGAGGCTCAAGTGGAAGCAATTGAAACCCAGACTGTTGACCTTTCCAGCCAACGTCTATTACCCGGCTCCTACGCTGAGGCCATAGTGTCGACCCCCGAGACAAAGCTGCTAGAGCTGAGCCTTTGGTTTCAGCCAACTTTCCTCAAGCGCGACGGCGTGCTTTTTTCGGTCAGTTCCGGTGAAAGCTTTGTCGAGGTGGGTAACAGCGGAACGGAACTGGTAGCACGGTTTTGCGAAGTCGAGGCAGTGGTTCGGGACCGACCCCTGGAACGCCATCGGTGGTACTTCCTGAGTCTCAAGGTGGACGTTCAGGCAGGCGTGGCTGAGATCGAAATCTCGTCCCCAAAAAGTGCTTCTCCAGCGAGGGACCTACTACAAAGTGGTCAAGACAAATGTGTCGTTCCAATCTCCATTACCTTCGCTGGTGACCTTACGCTGCGCCTGGCTGCTGGTGTTGCAGATGGCAGATGGGACGGCCGTATCGCCGCTCCGAAATTAGTCGCCGACGGCAACCACTATGAGTGGGAGTTCGAAGGCGATATGGAAGATGCAGCTATAACGTCGGTTTCAGGTGGCGCGAAGTTAAATCTGTTTCAGTTACCCACTCGCGGAGTCACCGGACCGACATGGTCGGGGGAGCATCAGAGATGGAGAGACGATCCGAAGCAGTGGAACGCGATTCATTTTCATCATGATGATCTCTATGACGCCGGGTGGGAGACGACAGGGAAATTTCGTTTACCAGCAGACCTCAGCAGCGGTATCTACTGTCTTCGGTTTGAATCAGAGCTTGGTACTGATCGTGTTCCATTTTTTGTACGCCCGGGTCATGGCCTGCCGACATCTGATGTCGCTCTTCTTATGCCAACTTGCACATATATGGCGTACGCGAATCATCGGATGCTGATTGAGGGCGCTGACTTCGTTGGAGCTCGGGCAAATCTTCGGCCTGAGCATCAATATCTAGTCGATCATCCGGAAGTTGGACTGAGCCATTATGAAAGGCATCCGGATGGCAGCGGGGTGATGTTTAGCTCCCGAAGACGTCCTGTGCTGCAAGTACGACCTGGAGCAGATGGGTGGAATTTCACGCCAGATACCGACATTCATGCGTTTCTTCTTCAATCAGATGCTGATCATGACGTGATCAGCGATGACGATGTCCACTTCGAGGGATATGAAGCGCTCGCTCCCTACCGCGTTATTGTCACTGGTTCTCATCCCGAATATTGGTCAACCAAAATGCTTGATGCATTAGACGAATGGCAACGCAATGGTGGCCGGCTGATGTACTTGGGAGGAAATGGTTTCTACTGGCGAGTTTCATTTAGCGACTCCTGGCCTGGTGCAATTGAGCTACGCCGCGCTGAGGATGGGGTCAGGAACTGGCAGACCGGCGATGGCGAGAACTATCACGCGTGGGGCGGAGAGTATGGAGGCCTCTGGCGGCGGAATGGGCGCGCCCCGAATCAGCTAGTAGGTATAGGTTTCGCAGCCCAAGGTTTCGAAAAAGCAACCTTCTATCAAGTCAATGAAGAGGCGAGAGACTCTAGAGCCTCATGGATTTTGGCTGGTATTGAAGACGATGTCATTGGTACTTCTGGCCTTGGAGGTGGCGCTGCCGGGCAGGAAGTAGACCGTTACGATGAACGACTTGGTTCTCCCAGCCATGCAGTAGTCATTGCGAGTGCAACTGAGTTCGGCACAGATATGTTGCGAACTAAGGAAGAATTTGAAGGCACAGTCGCATTCCCAGTCCCTGATCCCTATGTCCGCTCTGACATCGTATTTTTTGAAGCGCCAAACGGCGGAGCTGTCTTTAGCGTCGGATCAATTTCGTGGTTCGGCGCTTTGGCGCGCAACAACTATGACAATGATGTCGCTCAAATGACTCAGAACGTCCTCGAACGATTCTTAGATCCTGAACCGTTCGAACTTTGAGCAAGCTAAGGACTCTAACTCCCTTTAACCGACGCAAGGAGGTCGGCAATTCGGTTATCCGGAGGGAAGTAGCCATCAGGTAAATTAAATACCGGCTCTGCTGGCTTCGGTACCTCGGAAGCTTCAGAAACTGGCTCATCAGCCACCGGCTCAGCAGCTTCGGGCGTAGGCGAATCGTCGGCTACCTCTGAAGTTTTCGAGACTGGATCATCAGCCTCCGGCTCGGCAACCTCTGGGATCGGCGGATCTTCGGTCGCTTCTGCGTCAACATCTACACCAGCCGCCTTGCGAGCGTCGCGAGACTTCGCTGTAAGAGCTGCTAGACGCGCGTCTATGGCGTCGGAAGGCGCCGAAGAGGACGAGGGTTCAGAAGGAGCCTTCGGTGAGGGTTGAGGAGCGGCCGTTACGGGGGCGGGAGGGGGAGTGGTAGCTGCAATTTCAGGAGACGCAACTTGTCGCTCCTTTATGAATTCCCAGGCTGCAGGCGACACTAATTTGCTCTCAGCGACAGACATGGAGTTAACACCGTTTTCGAACTGAACTCGATATCTAACCGTCTTAATTCCGATTGATCGGCCGACGCGGCCTGCAGTACCGGCAACAACGCCGGGGAGGTCGTCTATGACGACTACTCGGGCGCCCTTCTTGAGGGCGGAGCTTTCAGGTGCCATAGGTCAGATCGTAGACCTAGAAGGCGGGTTAGCGACAGTTATAAACCGATTTCGTGTTAGCAAACGGTTTTAGGCATCGTGTTGAGAAAGTTCCTTCGAGATCTGTCGCAACAATCAAGCGGCTCCTGAGCGCGAACCCTAAGCTCTGCGTCGCAGTCGAAAGGATGCTGGATGTTACGAGCCTTAGTCGTCGGTGGAACTGGCCCGACTGGCCCCCATGTTGTGAACGGCCTTATCGACCGAGACTATGAAGTCTCCATTCTGCATACCGGAGCCCATGAGTCCCCGCAAATCCCGGACAGCGTCAAGCACATCCATACCGATCCGTTCGATATTAGGAAAGTGAGCGATGCGCTGGAAGGTGAAGCCTACGACCTCGTGGTGGTTATGTACGGCCGATTACGTGAGCTAGCGCAGCTCTTTGAAGGTCGCGCTGAACAATTTGTGAGTGTTGGTGGGGTGCCTGCTTATACCGGTTGGGGTGACGCTGACGCCCTATGGCCTGCTGGGATGCGCGTCCCGACTCGTGAAACCTCCCGATTGGTTGTCGATGAGGGCCCTGAATTTCCTGTTAACCGCAAAGTGGCAAATATCGGACGTACCGAGGTAGCTGTCTTTGAGAGCCATCCGACGGCTTCCCACTTGCGGTATCCCTGGATCTATGGACCAGGTCAGGTCGCAAGTTTGGAGCATTCGATAGTTCGACGTGTTCTCGACGGCCGAAATTACCTGATCCTGCCCGACGGAGGGATGAGTCTGCAATCTCGTGCATATTCAGTGAACGCAGCGCATCTGCTCTTGACCATTGTCGATAATCCCCAGATCGCGGCTGGAGAGGTTTACAACGCCTCAGACGAATGGACCCCAACGTTGTTGCAGTGGGTTGAAATAATTGCCAGTGCGTTGGGCCACCGGTTTGAAATTATAAGCATGCCTTGGGAGTATGCGACGCTTGCCCAAAGATTGACCGTTCGAGGCACGCCGCATCATCGAGTGACTTCCTGCGAAAAAGCGATGTTCGACTTGGGTTACCGAGACCTTGTTGACCCGATTGAAGGCCTAGCTATTACAGCTCAGCACTTATCGGAGCACCCTTTAAAACCTGGCGGAGCGGAGGAGCGGTCGCTCTCGGACCTCTTCGATTACAACGGAGAGGATCGACTTATTGAGGCCTGGAGTTCCGCTATGGAAAAGGTGTCAAAGGTTGCGACCGACGTTGATGCGGGAGTTCCAGATAGGTATTCAGCGTCATTTGACGACAGTGAGAGAACGGGATGGACCACGGTCAAAAAATAGCTTCTGGTATGTAGCTGGGTCGGACAAGCTGATTAGGGTTCGCATTTATGAGCTCATTTTTTGGGCTTGAGCTTCAGGCTGTCTGGAGAATTCGATCACGTCCTCCAGCCAGTGGGCCAGTAGTTGCGAGTGTTGCTCGGACAAAGAGCCCGCCTTGAGCTCGGTGACGTTGGGAATTCCAAGAGTGACTTTGTAGAGCCGATCTGTCAGAACGCTGCAGGTTTGTAGAAGATGCTCACGAGCGTTCTCTCCTCCACGCGAACCGGGGCTTGCGCTAGCGATCGCAACCACGCTCCCAACGAGACTCCCCGAACCAAATGGGCGTGATAGCCAATCAATAGCATTCTTCAAAACGCCCGAAGTGCTGTAGTTGTATTCGGGAGTAAAGAAGAGCACGAGTGAACTCTCTGAAACAACGCGTTTGAGGGCACCTACCGGTGCGGGATAACCGACGTCCTCAACATCCTGGTTGAAAAGCGGTATTTGAGCCAGCTCAGGTTGATGAACTGTGAAGTGATCACGCAGATGCCCGGCCGCATATGATGCTGCTGCCCGGTTTATTGAGTCTTGTCGCAGACTGCCAACCAAAATGGTGCAGCTCTCGCCGCTAGCCATGGGTGGAGATACCGCCATCTACTGGAATTGTGACGCCCGTCAACCAAGAGCCCGCCCGACTCGCCAAGAAAATTGTGGCCCCGACGATATCTTCGGCGCTGCCAATACGACCTAACGGCGTTGAAGCAACCACGCCAGCTCGCCGCTCAGGGTTGTCGAGCATGTAGCTCATCATCTTCGATTCAAACGGGCCGGGAGCAATGCAATTAACACTTACTCTCTCCCTCACGAGATGGTGCGCCAGGTGTCGAGTAAGCATATGGATTCCGGCCTTCGAAGCTGAATAGGAATAGTTATCGCCAAACGGAACACGGACACCATCAATAGACCCGATCATGATGACTCGAGCCGGGTTATCGTCAGTTGCTGCGCTACGTAGTTCCGGCAGCAGGTCTTGAGTCAACATGAAGGGCGCCTTCACATTGACGTTCAGAACCTTGTCGAACCCGCTCGAAGGAAAATCTCCTATTGGCGCGCCCCATGCAGCTCCAGCGTTATTTACTAGGAGATCGAGGTGATTTTCGTGCTTGCGAAACTCCTCAACGAAGCGGACACGCGCCGAATCATCGCTTAAGTCTGAAGGGATGGCAGTGCAACTGCCGTACTTACTTAGATCGGCGGCCGCCCGCTCGCATTCTTGTACTTTTCGCGAGGTTATATAGACAGAGCACCCATTTCGCAGAAGTCCTTCGGCGATCATGTAGCCGATGCCTCGACTTCCTCCCGTCACAACTGCGATTTTTCCGCTGACATCAAATAACTGTGAGATTTCCATGTCCAGGACCGTAGTCAAGCTTTTTGACCTGCGCGGATTGCGATAGTTTGTGTGCTCGCAGACCGTCTGCATTTACTCAGTCTTGAGAACCTGTGCCTGGATCTCAGTAGCTTTTACAGTTACCCAAAACTCGCGTCCGGGGGTGAGGTCAAGCTCGCTGGCAGCGGCCAAAGTTATGTCGGCGTATATGTCCAATGGCCCAAAAAGTGAGACGCGTGCTAGTCCATCAAGGTACTCAACTCGCCGGATTCGACATAGCCAACTGTTGCGTGGGCTCCCGCTGGGACGTTCCACAAAGAGAGCCACAGAGGAAGGACTAATCATGACCATGGCTTTTCCTGAAAGATTCGCCTCGGCCGTCGCAAACTCGATACCGCTTTCGAGGCCTACAGACGAACCTTGTCCAACGCCATAGAAGACGTTCCACCCCATTAGGTCTGCAACCCAACGTGATTTCGGTTTTGCCCGAATTTGATCGGGGGTGCCGAACTGGGTCACACGGCCACCCTCCAAGATTAAGACTCGTTGAGCTAACGCAAACGCATCGGCAGGGTCATGGGTCACCAGTAAGGCTCCAGCGAGGCTCTGTTGGAGCGCTGTCTGAATCATGTTCCGAGCGTTGGAGCGGGCGCTGAGGTCGAGTAACGCCAAGGGCTCATCAAGCAGCACCATCTTGGGGCGGGCAGCTAGGGTCCGCGCCAGCGCGACTCTTTGGGTTTCCCCTGCTGAGAGCTCGGATGGATACTTTTTCAGCAAAGGGAAGATCTCTAGTGTCTGCAGGAGATCGAGAAGATCATCATCTTTGTTTGTTCCAAATCTGATGTTTTCAATGACTTTCAAATGGGGGAATAGAAGCCCATCCTGAAAAACCATTCCCAATTCACGCTCGCGCGTCGGTGTGACTTCATCCTGGCCTGGAGCCTCAAAGATATCGTTATCTACCAGCACCCAACCTGACTGAATTGGTATCCACCCCAGAAGGGCATAAAGCAGGGTGGTTTTGCCCGCACCGTTAGGTCCCATGATCGCGACGGTTTCTCCTCGCTGCACTGACAGTTCGACATCGAGATTGAGGTCTCCCCGCTGCAGGACAACACGGGCATCTAATAAGGCAGGCGAGGAAGTGTTCATCTAACAGGCCACCACCGTTCTCGAAGAGAAATTAAAACGATTAGTGAGACAGAAATAAGTAAGACACTCATCGCGAGAGCGGCCTCTCGGTCGGATTCGAGAGCGACGAAAACCGCTAAAGGCAGTGTCTGGGTCTTGCCTTGTATGTTGCCTGCAAATGTTATCGTGGCGCCGAATTCTCCGAGGGCTCGGGCCCAGGCTATAAAGCCGCCTGCTATAACAGCAGGGCGCACCATGGGGAGAACGACTCGAAAGGTTATGGCAGAGCTGTTTGCCCGCAGTGTTGATGCTGCTAGGGCGTATCTGGGGTCAATTGCTCTTAACGCACCTTCAACTGTGATTACCACGAATGGAAGTGCAACAAACGTATTCGCTAGCACGACGCCACTGATGCTGTACGGCAGGACGACACCACTCACGTCGGCTACCAAGGATCCAACCAAACCATTGCGCCCAAAGGCGAAAAGGAGGGCAGCGCCGCCGACCACTGGGGGCAAGATCATAGGTAACACAACTACTGCCCTCGCTATAGAAGCGGCGAAGCCACTCATCTTGGAGAGTTGCAAGGCCAACGGGACACCAAGCGCCAGGGCTAGAAGTGCTGCGAAGACACTTGACGTCAGTGAAAGAAAGAGAGCGTCCGTCACAGTGTCGCTAGCGACTAGCGTCCAAAGCCTCGGCCATGGAACTCGCCACAGTAGTGACAGCAAGGGCAGTGAGACAAAGCCGAAGCTTAGAACCGCGAGGATGCGCACGCCGATGGGTAGCCGATTCATCACGGCTGGTTGAATCCAAGCTCTTCCAATATTCTCTGCCCAACTTCGCCAGTGATTGCGTTAGTCAAACTCTGTGCTTGTGCACTGTGTTTCAAATTGTTGGATACGGCAAATGAGTAGCTTGTTGAAAATTTGCTAGCTCCGCTCCCTTGTACTTCGGCGACTCCGGCCGTGCTTGACAACAAGTCTGTGTGGTAGACAAAACCAAAATCGACCTCCCCACGTTCGATTTTAGCTAGAACGGCTCTTACGTTCGGCTCGAGTGATAGGTCAGCCATGTCGAGATTTTGTGAGGCGGCATATTGGCTAGCCAGCTGACCGCACGGTGCCGACAAGACACACATCGCCCCTTGGAACTTTCCTGACCACAAGTCGCGAACGGTTAGGTCTTTGTCCTTCAGATCTGGGGCAATGACGATCGATAGCTTGGTCATAGCGAACTCCGTTGGCGGATGAAAATCGCCGGTTCGATTTAGCTCTTCCATGTATTCTGCCCCGGCCAAGATAACTACGTCGGCGCGAGCGCCCTCATTAATTTGAAGTAGGAGGGTCCCGCTGCCCGCTATGTTCACGTCCGTGGCGTTAGCTGAGCCGTTTTGGCCATCAACGGCTATTAACTCCTCGATGAAATCGGTCATAGACGATGCGACGAATACACGAGTAGCGTCTTCCCGCTGACCGCAGCCCCACAGGGTGCAAGAGGCGAGCAGCATCGTTGCTAGTAAACCGATGATGACGTTCTTCTCGCAGCGCGTCAGACCGTTGTCCGCGGTTATCACTCGGAACTCAAGATTGGTCTAGGTTTCATAGATGGCTACTTATTTGGACTGGTATGGCTGCGCTACATTCTCGCTACGTACTTCTGGATTGACAATATTTCTCGATGCTTACATCGACCGGTCCGAAGATGCAGAGGGAACCGGATTAACTGCTTCGGACATTACCGAGGCTGACTACATTTTGGTTGGCCACAGTCATTTTGATCACCTGTGGGGCGCTGAACGTATTCTCCAGAATACCCAGGCAATCATGATCGGCTCCTACGAGTCAGTAAGAGTGATGGAGACTCTCGGTATTCCGTTAGATCGCATGATTTGTGTTTCAGGCGGAGAGACCATTGACCTTGCAGCTGGTGTCAGCGTTTCAGTTCACCCAAGTCAGCACTCGTGCGTTTGGTCCCACTCACAAATGGATGAGCCTGACGTAGTTTGCTTAGGTGACCTCGGTGTTCACTGGCATCAGCAGCAGGAACGTTTCCTCGATTTGATGCAATACCTGGCGACCGACACGACCGAGGCTACACGGACCCATTTGAAGGAATCGCAGCCGGGTCATAGCGATCGAGGTGATGGAGGCGCACTGACATACCTAATCCAGACCCCCGAAGGGAGCGTCTTTTATCAAGACACGAGTGGATACTATTCGGGAACTATTCCAGCCCTAAAGCCGGATGTAGCGATACTGGCTGCCGCCGGACGGGGAAATATTGATGGTGAGCCGATCCAAGGATCGCTCGCACAATTTGTTGCAGGTCAGGTCGAAGTAATGAAACCTAAGAAAGTTATCTACGGACACCATGACAACTGGCTTCCAGGCTTTTCCATTCCTACCAATACTGATCCCATTAACGCCGCCGTTAAGGCGGTCCATCCGGCCGTAGAGATTATCGAGCCAGGCTATTTAGAAGGAACGCAAATCTTCGGCTAGAGGCGCCGCCGAAGATTTGCTAGAAAGCTATGGAGACAAGCAGGGAGTAGTCCAGTGTCAACGTTATTGTTCGTCGTCGTAGTCCTGGCAGTCGCGTCGTGTGGCTTCATACCATGGCTTCAGAGCCGAAAGGCGAGAGCAAAATCTAAGGCAGACGAATAGTCAAGGTATGAGGCTCGGCGGCGTCTGCTAGACGAGCAGTAGTTTGTCTTCTTCCGTGCTTGAAGTTTAGAGCGGAGACACCTTCCGGAAGCAGTGATCAGTAGATGGCTGTTGCAGACTACAGTCGAGGTGTGCCGAAATTTCAACCTAGCCAACTACACGATTTTGTTACCCAATGTTGCGAGGCAATGGGTAGTTTGCCGCGTGAGGCGGGTCTGGTCGCTGACCAGTTAGTAGAAGCTAATTTGGCGGGACATGACTCGCATGGCGTAGGAATGCTGCCGTCTTATGTTGACGGCGTTGTGAACGGTCGATTGCGCATCAATAGCCATCCGACTGTAGTTGTGGACAATGGTGCTCTTGTTACTTTCGATGGAAACGCTGGGTTTGGGCAGGTAAATGGCTTCGAGGCGATGCAGGCAGCGACCGATCGGGCAAGCGAGTATGGGGTTGCGGTCGTGGGCTTACGTAATAGCTATCACATTGGCCGCATTGGCCATTGGGCCGAACAGTGCGCTGCAAGTGGTTACGCCTCCCTTCATTTAGTTAATGTCATTGGCCACGAACCTCTAGTGGCCGCATACGGTGGCGCCGAGGCTCGTTTCGGTACCAACCCGTTCTGCGCGGCAGTTCCTGGTCGAAATGGACGGCCTGGCTTCATGCTAGATATGGCGACCAGTATTATTGCAGGAGGCAAGGCTCGTGTTGCGGCTAACAAGGGTGTAAGGGTGCCTCCAAACACGATCATCGATGTCGACGGCAACCTCACTGATGACCCGAATGCCTTCTGGTATACGGATCCCTCTGGTAAGCGCGGCGGTGCCCTGGTCGCATTCGGGGACCACAAAGGTTCGGGTTTGGCGATTATGTGTGAGCTTCTCGGGGCGGCACTTTTGGGCGGCGAGACGGCACACCCTAAGAACGCCCGTGACGGTCGAATTATTAACAGCATGCTCTCAGTCGTCTTAGATCCAGGTGCTCTTGGCGATGCCGAGAGCTATCTAGATGAGATAGAACAGTTCAGGGACTTTGTGTTGAACTCACCTCTTCGTTCGGACTGCGACCGGGTCCTGGTCCCGGGGCAACCGGAAGACCTAGCTCGAGAGCAAAGAGCTGAAGGCTTCGAAGTTGACCCAGTAACGATCAATCAGCTTCGAAATAGCGGCCAACGAGCGGGAATGTCCGAAGCCGATGTCGATCTTCTACTTAGTTGAGGACATCGCCCGTTAAAAGGTGATAACGGTGCGAGCGACTGTTCCTTCCCGCATCCAGTTGTAGCCCTCGTTGACTTCCTCCAGCGAAATCGTCGCAGAAACCATTTCATCCAGATACAGCCGTCCATTTAGGTACAGGTCGATCATCTGAGGTATGTCGGTTCGGAACTGATTAGAACCCATCATTGAGCCCTGTAGTTTCTTTTCGCTAAGAAGGTCGATTCCTCGTATTTCAACTTTTGTATTAGATGGAACCATGCCGATCACAGTTGCTGTACCACCGATTTCCAGCATTTCGAACGCTTGCTCGGCGGTTTCTTTAAGGCCTATGGCCTCAAAGCTGTATTCCACGCCACCCTTTGTTAGGTCCCTTACCGCATCTACCACGCTGTCGACTTCTCCAGCATTTACGGTGTCGGTAGCACCCATCAGGCGCGCAGCCTCAAGACTTTCTGGGTTCATGTCAACGGCGATTATCCGACCGGCGCCGGCTACTCGCGAACCCTGAATGGCGGACAGTCCGATTCCCCCGCAGCCGATCACGCAGACAGTCGCACCTACTGGTACTGCGGCAGTTCGAACAGCTGCCCCAAATCCAGTCGTGACGCCACACCCGATTAAGCATGCTTTTTCTAGGGGTATATCGGGAGTAACCTTAACGACCCCATTTTGGTGAACCAGCATTTCCTCGGCGAAACCACCTAAACGAGCCATTTGGTCGACCGGTGTGCCATCAGCCCGTTGAAGGCGAGGAGAATCTTCGCGACCCCGAGACGTAGCACGGCCATTTGTGCAGCGGTGAGGATTTCCTGAAAGGCATTGTTTGCATTGGCCGCAGAAAATTGAGAGGCACGCCACTACGGGGTCTCCTGGCTTCACGTAGCTAACGTCCCTGCCTACCGCCTGAACAATGCCGGCAGACTCGTGGCCCATCACAGATGGCAACTTGCTCCGGAAAAGACCTTCCATGAAGTGGAGGTCAGAGTGACATAAGCCAGCTCCGACCGTCTGTATTAGAACCTCCTGAGGACCGGGCTTATCCATTACGAGGTCTTCGATGATTAAGTCACCGGGTTGTTCGCATAAAACTGCTGCCTTCATGACACCTCGTTAACGTGTGTTTGTGTGGATAGCTAAGAGACTATGCACTTCAATGGAAGCCTGCGTCGGAAAGAGCCTCTATCATCAAGTGCACTCGTTGTGTGTGAATCGGCAAATGGCGAGACTTCTTGGTGGTTAGGCGCCAGGTTCGAGCAAGTAACACGCTGAAGATTCTGGGGGAGAGATGGCAAACAACTTAGGACACCTGCCCAAGGCGAGTGAGCTCTCTGAAACTAATTCGAGTCGTTTAGACAAGTGGTACGAGAAGGCCTACGAGGACGACAACTTGTTTCGGACACTTGCAAATGACGAAATGACCCTAGACATGTTCCTTAGTTGGGTCGGATTAATGTATGGAGGTTCATCTGGTCTCGACACACAGATGATCGAACTTTGTCGGATTCGGATGGCGAACGTCAATGAGTGTTTCCACTGAAGCTTGGTTAAGAGCGCATCGTTGGTGCGCACCGGTCTTACCGATGAGGTGATCCAAAAGCTTGATGACTATGAGAATTCGAATCTCCCAGATGCTTGGAAAGCAGCCCTAGCCTTGAGCGACCACTTGGCTGGCAGCCCGAAGGGCCCAATTCCCGATGATTTACATACTCACCTAGCCGCCCACTTTTCCTCCATCGAAATCCTGAGACTAGGTGCGCTCTTGGCAGTGGGCAGTGGGTGGCAACGAATGATCGAAGCGTTTGGGATTCGACCCGATCACTATGAAGTCGGACAGGACGCACCCTGGTCGCCTTAGATCCCTTTGGCTAAACCTGACTTGTAATAATTGAGACTTAACTGTTCTGTGAGTGAACATTCTGAAATGACCGATCCAGCGGGAAACTTTATTCAACTCAAATCGACAACGAATCGGCTTCGCTGGCAGATGACAGTGACCTCCGAAGTAGCGGGTGCGACAGGAACTCTTCATGGTGGTTGCGGCCTGGCGGCAGCTGCAGCTGGGATGGAAGCAGTGACTGGGAGGCCGATTCTCTACATAGCGGGCCAATATCTTGCTCGAGCACCAATTGGCTCTGAGGTACTAGTTGAGGTCGAGGAGCTAGCCGTTGGAAACCGTGTCACGCAAGCTGCTGCATCAGTTGTAAACGAAGGTGGCGTCGTTCTTCGTGCTTCGGCTGCGCTCGGCGGTCACGACCTTGGGATTGATCGAGTATGGCGAAACATTCCCGATGTGCCTCCACCTAACGAGTGTCCTAGGCGTCAACCGACTTCGGAATCCGGTTATTCCTTTACGGATCAGGCCGACATCCGGCTAGCGGGACAGAAATCTGGTGAACCCGTGGTGTGTTACTGGGCCAAGCTGAATCGTGGTGTTGCTTCATCGACAGTCGGATTGATCGCTCTCGCCGACCTCATTCCTAGCGGCATGCGCGTGAGTCTTGATAAAGGATTCAGAGGCTCGAGTTTGGATCATGCTGTACGGATCGCCTCCACTGATCTTAGTGATTGGGTTCTGATTCGAATCGAAGCTGACGCCGTCAGAAATAGCGTGGGGCATGGTCGGGTTGAGATCTACTCGGAGGCCGGTTCGCTGCTGGCCACGGGCAGCCAATCCTTCGCAATCTCGGCGATCACTGGGCCCCTTGACCGCTAGTCTTCGCCTGATGGCTGCATACGTATTTTTTCAAGGCGAGGTCACCGACGAGGGCCTATACGCAAAGTACAAAGAGAAAGCATCTGCGACAGTGGGTGCATATGGCGGCACTTATCTTGTGCGAGGAGGCCCTTGGTCCTCCCTGGAAGGGGATGAGCCCGCTCCAAGAACAGTCGTAATTTCTTTTGACTCGGTCGAGGCTGCTAACGCCTGGTACAACAGTCCTGAATATGAAGAGGCCCGACCAATAAGGCAATCCGCAAGCGTCGGGTCTCTGTATATCGTTGAAGGGTGACGGTCTGCAGTCAGCCGCGTCCCATAAGCGGCATATCGTTCGCCATGATCGTCATTTGCGGCACATTCACATCTTGAGGTAGCTCAGCAAGTAGAACGATTGCCTCAGCTACATGCTCTACATCCATGGTGCTTTCACCTCGAACGGTTCCATCAGCCTGGAGTGCGCCCTCGGATATTTGATTAGTCAACGGAGTTAGAGCGTTTCCGATATCTATCTGACCGACGGTAATGCCGCAGTCCCGGCCTTCTAGTGAAAGGGCCTTCGTGAGTCCTGTTATTGCATGCTTAGTTGCTGTGTAGGGGCTTGAAAACGGACGCGGGGTTTGGGCCGACACCGAGCCATTATTGATGATTCTGCCGCCCGTAGGGCTTTGGTTCTTCATCTGCCTAAAGGCAGCCCTCGAACAGAGCCACGTAGCCGTCAGGTTGACTCCAACGACTTCCAACCACGATGAGACGGGAAGTTCCTCGATAGGAACAGGCGGAGCACCAATCCCGGCGTTATTGAACAACAGATCGACACGTTCAAACTCGGTAACGGTGGAGGCAAACAAGCTCTCGACCGCTTCCGGTACTGCCAAATCGAGAGCTAATACTAAGCAGGGGTTCTCCAACTGATTTCCGACATCCTCAAGCAACTCTCGGCGCCGGCCACAGATGACAACTGACCAGCCTTGTTTGTCCAGTGCTATGGCGCTGGCCGCGCCTACGCCAGTACCCCCGCCAGTAACAATGGCGACTTTGGACGGCTCTCCGGCTTTCATAGCATTATCCCTTGGCTCGCTTCTCGAGTTTCGCCCACTCGTCTCGAAGACCTACGGTTCTATGGAATAGCAATGGATCATCAGCATCAGTGGCGAAATAGCCAAGACGTTCAAATTGCACTACCTCTCCGGGCACCGTCTCTCTTAGTGCAGGCTCTAGCTTGCAGCCTTCTAACAACTCGCGAGAGTGTTCGTTCAGGTCGTCCAGCGGATTACCTGTTGCGTCACCGGGAACTTTTGTTGTGAATAGCCGGTCGTAAAGAGCAACCGTTGCATCGACAGCGGTCTTCGCCTCGACCCAATGAATTGTTGCCTTGACTTTGCGACCGTCTGGCGCCGCGCCCCCTGCAGTTAGTGGGTCATATGTGCAGTGGACTTCCAGTGGTGTCCCATCGTCGTCAAGTAGTGCTCCTGTGCATGTGATCAGGTAACCGCCACGCAATCGGACTTCGCGACCTGGGGACAGCCTGAAGTACTTTGGCGGCGGCTCCATTTTGAAGTCGTCATGTTCGATCCACAGTTCTTTACCGAAGGGGACCGTTCTCGTTCCGTCGCCTTCGTTTTCAGGGTTGTTGGTGAGTGTCCGAAAATCCGACGCCGGTGCTCCCGAGGTGTCTGTCGGCCAGTTGGTGATTACCAGTTTGAGAGGTCTGAGAACGGCCATCCGTCGCAAAGAAGAGCGGTTTAGATCCGTTCGAACGAAGGATTCAAGAAGCTCTATGTCATGGCGAGCGTTGGTCCTCGCAACGCCTATGAAGCTGCAAAAATCTCGAATGGAGCTCGCCGGGTATCCGCGACGTCTCAGAGCCCGAAGGGTTGGAAGTCGGGGGTCCTCCCAGCCATCTACGACTCCAGCTGTTACAAGCTCCTTTAGTTGCCGCTTCGAGGTCACTGTGTGTGTGAGTTCAAGACGCGCGAATTCTGTTTGGTAAGGCGCCGGTCCCGGAAGGGGCAGTTGCGCGAGATACCAATCGTAAAGCTCCCTGTTGTCAGAAAATTCAAGCGTGCAGAGTGAGTGCGTAACTCCTTCGATGGCATCACCCTGCCCGTGAGCCCAGTCGTAGGTTGGGTAAATCGGCCAATCGCCACCGGTTCGGTAGTGGGATTCACCTCTGATGCGGTACATCACGGGGTCCCTCATCTGCATATTTTCATGTTGCATGTCTATTTTGGCGCGCAATACCCGGCTGCCTTCAGCACACTCTCCTGCTCGCATCTTTCGGAATAGCTCGAGGTTCTCTGTTATCGGCCGAGAGCGGAAGGGACTGTCCACGCCAGGTTGCCCGAAGCCTCCCCGCTGATCAGCGATTAGGTCGGGGCTTTGGTCATCGACATAAGCGAGGTTTTTAGTGATTAGAAGCTCTGCCCAGTCATAAAGCTGTTCGAAGTAGTCGGAACTGTGGAAGGTGGCGGCAGGCTCAAATCCGAGCCAAGCGAGGTCCTCAACTATCGCGTCCACGTAACTGACGTCCTCAGTAGCCGGGTTGGTGTCATCGAACCGCAAGTTACATACACCATGGTTCTCGGCCGCTATCGCGAAGTCGAGGCATATAGCTTTGGCATGCCCAATGTGTAGAAATCCGTTTGGTTCAGGAGGGAACCGAGTCTGCACTTTCCCGCCGAAGCGTCCCGAAGCAGTGTCTACGGCGATCAGGTCTCTGATGTAGTTACTCTTGAGCGCAGAGGCATCGAGATCATTTTCAGTCAAAGAACCCTCATTCTCCTTGGGTGCCAAGTTAGGTGAAGCCTTTGGTTAAAGCTACCGCGATCGTTACTCCGAGGAAGGATCTATTCGACCTAAATGACTTGGGGGCCATTTGCCTGGTACGACCTTTTTGCTGAGAAGGAACTGAGATACACGCTCGAGTAGCTCTAGTACAAGCTCGCTGTTATCTTCTCCAAGTTTCGACGAGATCGGGGCTGCATGTTGGTCGGTTTGGAGCTCGATTTCCTTTCGGGCGGAACGGCCTTTCGTGGTGTGGAGCCCGGACGGGTCCAACCACCCAGCATCTTGAAGCAACGTCATTTCACTCGCCCACTCATCGGGTGTCCATCCACGGATTTTCTGCACGACGTCGGGGGTACCTCTCCCGTCGGCAACCATTAGAAGATGGGAACCTAGACCCGAGACGCCGGCTTGGCGCAGAGCTTCATTGTGTCCGTCGAATCTAAATTCTCTAAGTAAGGTAGACGCGTGCCACAGGCCCAGAACAGATTCTTCTGGCCACGGCTGCGAGGCCCAGGCCGCGAATAGAGGTCGATTGGTAACGTCCAGCTCGGGGAGAGCTTCGGCGAGTAACTCGACCACCGTTCTCAGTTCGGATCCCCAAGAATACGAATCGAAGATCCGAGTCAGCGCTCGGCCGACGATCGAAAGTTGTTCGCGTCGAACAGCATCGGCAGTCAAGATTTCCCAACAGCCGGGCACAGATCGCTCCACCATGCGGGGCGCGAAGTTGTAGAACACCTCGGTGACAATCTGAGACGAAGCGTTACCTAGAGGAGCAGAGCGGTACGCGAAGTAGGCGTGCCACCAGCCGTGAAACCCCAGTGAAGTGAATTCGTTAATTTCCGGTGCATAGTAAGCGCAGGAATGAAGTGGCTCTGCTACCGCAGCGAAGCGTCTAGCGCTAGATGTACTACCAGCCATTGAAATGAATAAATGAGGAGTCAGGCTTTCGGCGACCTGGTCTGAACTCTGTCCCCTGCGTATAGGCGACCGGGCTAAGGGCTACTTGCTGGACATCTTCGAAAGGTATGCCTAAGACCTCGGCCACATCTTGCTCTCGTTGGAGATGAACGGTGGTCCAACAGGTGCCAATGCCTCTATTGCGAGCGGCCAGCATAAAGCTCCAAGCTGCCTGTATTACCGAACCCCATTTGAGTGCCTGTGTCACTGCGTTTGCCCCATCTAAGCGTCCAGTAATGCATGGCACAAAGATGGCAGGAACCTCGGGAAATACTTCCGCTAGATGGCGGGCTGACCCCATCATGTTCAGCCACGACTTTTGATCGTCTGTGTCGCCTTGTTGGGTAGCCGAGGACTTCAAATAATCTTCCGTCACCATGCCCATCCACACCTCCTGATAGATGAGGCCGACCTCTCTGCATTGGTCACGGTCATTCGAAATTACGAAGTGCCAGTCCTGTCGCAGTGATCCGGTGGGAGCCTGTAATGCCAGTGCCAAGCAGTCACGCAGAACTGCCTCGCCAACTTCTCTTTCCAGGTCTAAGCGACGCCGAACAGACCGGGTTGTCTCGAGTACTTCGTCTGCGGTTAGCTCCAGCATGTCGTAGTTCCCATCTCGGTGAAGATCAATTCAAAAATTCGACCAATGCGGTGCCAATAACCCCAGTGCGTCCGTCTTCTGCGACAATAGTTAAATCTAGCTCCACAGTTTTGTTGTCGTCGTCAGTATCGGTTACTGCGCCTGTCATCGTAATAGTGGAGTCGACAATCAATGACCCGCGAAAAACGGTGTCAATACTTTTAATCGTACAACCAGGGGCCCATTTGTGGATCATGGCTGCCAACAGACCTTGGCTCATGATGCCGGGCACAATCGCTCCCGGAAAGCCTTCTTTTCTCGCCGCGTCGTGATCGGTGAAACGCTCAAACAAGTGTTTTGCTGAATGACAAAAACTGGTGACTTGTTTCATGGACACATCTGGCGTATCGGTTGGGAGCTCATCACCTAGCTCGACTTCATCGAAACCAGAGACAGTAGACATAGTCATTCAGCCCTCTTAATCATTTTCCAGTCAACAGTTGAAACGAGTTCGGAGTCCTCGTTTCGAAACTCCATTCTCTGGACAATGAAAATCATTGTTCCGCTCCGGCCCGTCTTATCGAAGATATCGGCGATGGTGGTTGTGGCAGTTAAAGTATCGCCGGCCCTGATTGGAGCGTGTACCTCAACCTTCTTCCCGCCATCGATACCGAACCCTCCGCCAATTTGGGGAAAATTGTCGGGAAAGACCCTGCCGGACATGCAGTGTGTCGTGAAACCCGGATGAGCTTGGAAATCGGGATGTTCAGCGTTAATGAATCGCTGATCAGTCTCGCCACAAGCTTCAGCCCAAGCGACCATGTCGTCCGCTTTCATTTCGAAGGTGGCCCAATCGAACTCAACGCCAACCCAATCTTTTCTGATCGGGGCCAGATCCTGGTGAGAACTCGCTTGACTCATCTCGTATGTCCAATCCGGGTGCAGGTGCGGCAGCGACACCGCAGTTCGATGCGAAGGTAACACCTGGACACAAGGTTTGTGTATTTCGGCAATGATTAGATCTATGACTACGACATCGACACCCACATATCACTCGAGAATTAGCAGTGCCTGGGCGGGACGGGTAAGCGGCTGCATGCTTGGCAAGCCGGTTGAAATGCTTTCAATGAGACACGGCGCCACGGTACTGAGTGGATATTTGGAATCCGCCGGAGCGCTGCCACTTCGCGACTACATACCCTTTCGGCCTTCTATTAATCAGTCGGTAGAGCACCCTGATGCTTGTCGTGAGGAGATCTCGAAAGCAATACCCGACGATGACATCAACTACACCGTCATTTCACTCATGCTCATTGAGCAATACGGCCGCAGTTTCACAACCGCCGATGTGGGGCGGATGTGGCTTAGGTACCTACCGGGTGCAATCGTGTACACCGCTGAACGCGATGCGTACATCAAGTTGCTAGAACACGCTGGCATGCGGTTTGCCTACGGCTCAGAGCCGAAGATGGACTTGGGGCAATGCAGCGACAACCCATACAACCAATGGATCGGAGCTCAGATTCGAGCGGACCTATATGGGTGGATCAGTCCTGGGGAACCGAAAGTCGCAGCAAGTATGGCTCACACGGATGCAAGCCTCAGCCATCGGACAGAAGGTGTCTACGGCGCCATGGTGATCGCCGCGGCCGGATCCCTGATTAGTTCGGGTATTCCTCTTTGTCGAGCTATGGAAGAAGCTGCCTCCTACATTCCGTCTAATTCTGAGTGCGCAGCAGCGGTCGCACTTGGGCTCGCCACTGCCACCGATTCTCTCCCTACTAAAATTCAAGACAACTATGTTGGGATGTCACCAGTTCATGCTGTGAACAATTTGGCCTTGGTTACTTGGGGACTGACGCGAAATAGCCAAGACTTCGGTGCCGCTATCGGTGACACAGTTGCCGGGGGTTGGGATACGGACTGCAACGGCGCAACGGTTGGCGGGCTGTGGGGTCTAACAGGGAGTGGCATTCCAAGTCACTGGGTTGACTCGTGGAGACGAACAATTCAGACAAGCGTTGCTGGCTTCGCGGAAGTTACCCTCGAGGAGCTTACGAAACGAACGTTAGCGTTGGTCGCCTAATCGGATTGTGTTGGACGCAACGACACTGCGTGAAAACTGCCTCCCTCAAGTGCGTTGACTAGGTCGTCCATGTTGTAAATCTTTTGTTCTGGAAAGTCTGTTGCGCAGTAACCAATGCGACTAACCACGTGGCTGTCGCTTCCACCGAAGCCCTTATATTTGTACTTGGCGGCCATCTTAAGAGAGAGATCGTCTTCACCGGGTATAGATCCGCCATTTAGAACCTCGACCGTATGGACGCCATCTACCTGTCCCTTCTGCTCGTAGTGGGAGAATAGGCCGACCCGTTTTCGGCCTGGATGACACGGTGCAGCAAAAGCGCCCGCCTGGTGGCTTTGATACAGAACGTGCTCAAGCGGTAGCCGCACATCTGTAAAATCCAAGGTGGCTTGGAGTTCGTCGGTTACGCCGAACACAAGAACGTGGCCGAAATCGCTTTCGACCTCGCTGGCCTTCAAGATGACCAGACCATATTCATCCTCAAGATGTCGATAGTCCGATTCTGAGTCAAATTGGCGGTGCTCAGTTAATACGAAACCGTCTAATGGGAGCTCTTTCTTGCGAATCCACTTGCAGTAGTTCTCTACCTTGGCTCTCCCGTCGTCCGACTGGACAGAATGAGTATGAAGATCTAGCAGCATGACGTGTAACGATTAGCTCAGGTGAAAGACGGGTACGGCGAATGTCTCGCGGTCATCTCGTGTTTGCTTGACGTAGTCCACTTCGACACGTGCGCCAATAGCTACTTCGTTCGGATCGCACTCCACTATGACGCTTAGGATTCGAGGACCCTCATCCAATGTGATGAAAGCCATCACATAGGGGCATGCTTCAACGAACCCCTTGGCTTGGTTCTGCTCGGTAACGGTGAAGCTGTAGATAGCGCCTGAACCGGACGCGGTGAAATGCTCCAGGTTCGCGCTATCGAGGCAGTGGGCGCATACTCCGCGCGGCCGATGTTGAACTAAGCCGCAGCTGGTGCAGCGCTGCAGGACGAGCTCGCTGCGTCCGGCTCCCTCCCAGAAACCGCGTGATTCCCAGCTTGCATAAGGGACGGGGTGATCTATTGGCTTCATCGGTCGACGCCGAGAATCAGAGTTGCGCCGCTGTGTTTGTCGCCGATCGTGCCCCCGGTGCCATGCGCCAGAGCGACTTCAGCGTTGGGAACCTGCCGGGCGTCGCACTCGTTCCTTAACTGCTTAACGGCTTCGATCACGAGAAAGATTCCGCGCATTCCGGGGTGATTCGAAGACAACCCGCCGCCATCCGGATTAACCGGAAGTGAGCCCTGAAGGCTGATTCCTCCATTGGCTACGAAATCGCCACCTTCGCCGACGGGACAAAAACCGAGGTTCTCCAATGTGGCTAACACCGTGATGGTAAAGGAATCGTAGATCATGGCTAGATCAATATCAGAGTGCTGTACGCCAGCCATCTGCAGAGCCTTGGCGCCAGATTGCTTTGCTGCTATCGAGAGAATGTCGGAATAACCCACACCTTGATGTTGAACTGCCTCCCCACAGCCAAGAATTTGTACTGGTTTTTTACGTAAGTCTCGAGCGTGATCTAACGAGGTCACGACAACAGCCCCGCCACCGTCGCTAATAATGCAACAGTCGAGCAGGTGAAGGGGTCGCGAGATCATTCGGCTTGTCAATACATCATCAATCGTAATTGGGTTCCGCATCTTGGCCAAGGGGTTGAGGGTCGCGTGCTGGCGCATGGTTACAGCTATCTCTGCTAGCTGCTCACTCGTTGTACCGTAGGTCTTCATATGTAGGTTGGCGTAGGTGGCGTAGCTGCCAACGGTGGTCATACCATAAGGTGCCGAGAAAGCTGTATCAGGGTTTTTGGACCCACCGGACCCACCTGTCCCTATCGCCATTGAGTTTGAGGCCGCGGTTGATCCATACAGCACTAAAGCGACATTGCAGAGGCCCGCATGGATTGCTGCCGCTGCGTGAGACACGTGCGCCACAAAAGACGAGCCCCCAATGTTAGTTCCGTCTAAGTAGTCCGGATACAGGTCCAGGTATTCGGCTAGGTCCACAATGCCCATGAGGCCCATGGTCATCGAAGCCCCAAATAGCCCATCGACGTCGGTGCGTTTTAAACCAGCATCGTCGAGGGCGCCCTTAGCTGACTCGGCCATAATTTGAAATTCGGTCTTGTCGGGGGAGAAGCGGCTTGGATGTTCGTATACGCCTGCGATAGCAGCGCCGCGTGGGAAACTAGAGCTATTCATATAGTTTCAGGGCTCCCGGAAATGCTGTTTAAGATTACAGTACAAAATTCTTCAGGCGTCTCTTGTGCGGAACGACGTCCAGCTTCCCCGATCACTGCGACTTCACCGCTAGTCAGATGATTTGCGAAGCTCTGACTGCTGTCCTTCAACGCCTCTTCTGTGTGCTCGCCGATCACAACAATGGTCCGACACGAAATATTTCCAAGGTCGACGTTTTCATTCCACTCAGCTTGTGCTTCTCGAGCTCCTAGTGTTGCTCGAGGGTCTGTGGTGACCCAATGACCGAAGGCTTTCCGAAGTAATTTCTCCTCGGGTTCGGGTGCATAGCCGGTCTTGTCGAACTCTCTCCGAGCTTTCCCAGTCGTGATCTTTGTTAATTGGCTGATTTCTTCGGTGAGAGATACAAAGGGGCCCACAGCTCCAACGCAGATCAAAGCTGTTATGGGTAACACGGCATTTGCCGCTAGCTCAGTGCCGATGGCAGCTCCTAAACCCTCTCCTACGACGACTAAAGACTGCAGCTCCCAAGGCGATATTAAGGATTCGACATGGGAGGCCATCGCCCCCACTGATGCGAGGCTGTCTAAGGATCCGCTGCGTCCATGGCCTGGAAGGTCGAGACTGACAGGCGAGTGATTTGCCATTAGTAAGTCCATGACTTCACCAAAGGTGTTGCCGTTTACGCCAGCGTCGTGGAGGAACAGAATCGGCTGCCCATCGTGCAAGTTTGGAGGAGCACCTGGGAGAGTAGTTACGCCTCGATGGTGAACGAGCGTAGCTATCCCGTTTACGTCAAAGTACTTGTCTGGCACGTAGCGAACGGTACCCGAATCGTTAGGCCTCAGGTCGTCAAAACTAAATACTTCTCTTTGGAGGATGGGTTCACAGCTTGAGCTCAGGCGCTTGCGGTAGGTGACTAAGTCGCTATCTCAGCTAGATTCACAAGTCCAAGAGTGTGGTTTAGGGCAATGTCTTGCGAACCCGACGAGGTTCCCCCTGAGACTAGTGAGGGATCCCTCAAGTTCGATTGTTGGCGTCGCTTGTCGATGGATCATTCATGAAACATTTACTCACTGCTCAGCACTCGCTTTTATGCCGTTCAGAGTTGCTTCTATTGCCGCTTTGACCGCATCTTTTCGGCCGGCAAGACCTTCTGCGTCGAGCTTCGCCAACGAGGGCGGAAGGCTCATCACATCCCAGATTTCAGTTAAGGAACAACCGGACTCCAGTCCTTCGATCTGGTAGGTCCAACGAACGAAAGGGCCGTCATCGGGAGCGGCGACGAACTCGAAGCATTTAGCTGGTTCGGCGATGGTTATCTCAACCGGCACCGACCATTCGAAGCCTTTAATACGGTTAGTTCCTAGGAATCGGGATCCGACCTGGCCAGGGTCACCGGTCGTCCACTCTCCACCTATGTTCTCTGTGCTCCATTCGCCCATGCGGCTTAGGTCACTAACAAGGGAATAGACCGCCTCCGGTGAGGCGTTGATTTCTTTCGATATCTCAAGGTGCATTTCATGAACAGTCATGGCGCAACGCTAGCTGTCGAGCGCGGTCTCTGTCGCAAAACGGAAGCCTGAATATTTGGGCTGGTCTATCGCGACTTGATTTACCACTGCGTCTCTTAAGTAACTATGCAGCAGTGGTGATTCGAGTTCCATGCTGCGGTCTCGGAGCGAATGCACTAACTCCCAGCGCAGTTCGTCAATAGTGCCAGTGCGTCCTAACAGCTCGCTAAGCAAAGCGACCTCGTGACGCTCAAGCGCCGGACCAATCGCCAACTCTCTCCCCACAATGTCAAGGCTATTACCAGCTACGCGCGCAAGGAAGTTGGTCCGACCCGATGTTGAAGACATTACGTCGCCGTGAAGGAAATCTCGGACACTCGCTAGCAGCTCGTCTACACGTGGCATGTCTGATTGACGCGTAGGAGAACCCGGAGACAAGAGCTCCGTAGGACCAGGAATAAGTAGATTGACGCAATCAACCTGACATTCCGAGGAGCGACGACCGATAGCAGGCCGCTCAACGGTGGCGTCGGGTCCTGAGCGATATTGATCTGTCATCCCAAGGCAGCCAATAGCCCACCAGAAGCTGCCAAAAACTTCCCAGAACTTTACGTCATCTCTATTTACTGGTGATCCAGCTTCGTCCTCGTATCCACGGATGAGATCATCTAAGTCTCCGAATCCACCAACTTGCCTCTCTCGGTGCCCAAAACGCCAAGAGTTAGTGCAGATCCAGCCGATATCTCTCATCGGGTCACCAATATGAGAAGTCTCCCAGTCAAGAACAGCCTGAAGTCCGCCCTTGGCGTCAATCATGAGATTGCCATTTCGGAAGTCGTTGTGTACCAGTCTGAAGTCACCGTCTTGCGGAAGATTTTCTTCCAGCCACCTACCGGTAAAATCAATCATGGGCTGGGGGGTATCCCAGGCTCTATAACGGTCCCAGGTTTGATTAACGTATGCTTTAGGGCTCAGCACCGGCAAAACGGCCCTCAGTCCGCTGTTATCTAGATCAATGGCATGGATCTTGGCGAGTTCCTGGCCGCACTGGGCGGCGAGTAGCGGTCGAACGTCGTCGAAGTCCGGGGAGCGCACAATTCGAGACCCAAGTGTCTCGCCTCCCAGCCACTGCATAATGAATCCGACTCCGACCCCGTCGTCGGGTTGAAGTTCATAATAAATCTCGGGTTCAACGACGCCATGCTCTTTCGCGACTCGCATCAAAAGAGCTTCTGTCCTAAGACCGACAGCACTCACGTTGTCTCGGTCGACACCTCCAGCGCCGCGACGCATACACAAAAGTTGTGAGCCAGACGAGGTTTGTATTTCAATTCGATACGTCTCCATGCTGGCGCCACCAGAGAGTCGATCTACAGCAACGAGGTCTCGACACCCCTGAAACTCGCGACGCAAGGTAACTGCTAACTGCTCGAAGAAATCAGGTTCTTGGGACACAGCCTCTAAACCTCGTCCTGTTGGGAACCGAAGATCGTCGGCGCTCCACTTCGCGACCAATCGGGAGCACCCAAGACTGTTCGACCCTCAATCACTATGGATTGACCTGAATCTCCACCAACAACTGCACCGCTGAGCCGTCCCGTAACTCCATTGGCTCCTATGTGAGAAATCGGGTACGAGTCAGCACGTGAATAGGTTTGCAAAAGAAGTGGCCGAGGCTTCGGAGAATTATTCGGCAGTGATCCGTGCACCATGCAACAGTTATGCACGGTGACCGAACCTGCCGGACCGGTTAACCAAGCAACCTCACTAAAGTCAATCTTTCCGACATCCTCCGCGTTAATAGACCCGACCCACTGGCCGTCTTTCGAGTATTGGTTATAGAGGGTTCCTTTGTGACTCGACGGGATTACTCCCATCGGCCCCATTGAGTCATCAACATCATCAAGATAGACGCCAATCGTTAGAGGGCTGAAGTCAGTGTGAGGCCAAAACTGAATGTCTTGGTGCCACTTAACCTCTTCACCGCCATCTGACCATTTGTAATTCAGTTTCGAATGGTGGTAGCGCACTGGACCCTCAAGGATCGAACATGCAAGACCTGCGGCAAGGCCTTCCAAGGCGAACCCACGAAAAGCATCGTGGTTGTCGACGGGCGAATTTAAACGCCTAATCCTTGGTGAGGAAGCCGAATGACCGGGCTCCAGGTCGAGGGTTTTATCAGACTGCTTTAGACCGCGACTCTTTTCGACAAACTCAGCTGCTGCCGACTGCAAGCCAACTAAGACGTCATCGGGAACGAAGCTATTCAAATGCAGGTAACCATCGTCTTGATATTTCTGCATCTGTTCGACTGACAGAACAGCTTCTGCCTTTCGTGGTTCCACACGAGAATACTATCTCGGAACTTGATGTTGGGTATCGGCGAGGAGGCATCTCCCGTAGGGTGAAGCGATGAGTGAATCCTTGGTGGTCAGCGGTGGCTTACTTGCAGGTCAAATCGACAGTGGACCGCTAGATCTCAGGGTCGCTGACGGAGTGGTAGCCGAGATCGGCCCGATGGGCTCACTGGTCGACAAAGGTCAAGTCCTAGAAGCGACAGACGCTTTGGTTCTTCCGGGCTTCGTAGACATACAGGTGCATTTTAGGACTCCCGGGGGCGAGGAAAGCGAAGATATTTCATCGGGCGCCGCCGGTGCAGCCCTTGGCGGTGTCACTGCATGTGTCATGATGCCCAACACTGTTCCGACGATAGATAACCCAGATTTAGTCAACGAGGTCTTAGCGATCGGGCGGACGACGCCCTGCGACGTTTATACGTCAGCAGCCATTACCCAAGCTAGAGAGGGCCAGCAGCTAGTCGACTTCGACGCGCTTTACGAGGCCGGGGTTCGCGTCTTCACCGATGATGGCACAGTCGTTGATGATGCAAATTTGATGGAGCAGGCACTAATCGCATCGTCTCGACTTCCCGGATCAGTCATCAGTCAGCACGCCGAGCACTCTGAGATGGTCGATGGTGGAATCATAAACGAAGGCGCAGTTTCGGCTCGTCTCGGTCTAAAGGGTCGACCGCGCGAGGCGGAAGCGGTGATCGTGGAGCGCGATTTACGATTGGCTGCTGCTACCAACGGCAGATATCACGTTTTGCACATGTCTACCTCTCTAGCCACTGAACTCGTAAGGCTCGCCAAATCATCAGGCGTCAAGGTCACATCTGAAGTGACTCCGCAACATCTAATCCTCACCGAAGAAGACGTCGAACGTCTCGGTACCTCAGGAAAGATGAATCCTCCGCTTAGGACAACGCCCGACGTGGAAGCCTTGCGGGTGGGTCTCTTCGATGGCACCATCGATGCCATTGCGACAGATCATGCGCCGCATTCGCCGGAGTCGAAGGACGTGAGTTTGTCAGCTGCGCCTCCCGGCATGCTGGGTGTTGAGACAGTGGCGTCCGTTATTTGGACAGAATTCGTGGAAACTGGCTTGATGACTTTGGACCGGTTTGTGGCGTTGCTTTCGACTGAACCGGCAAGAATCGCAGGCCTTACCTCACAAGGCCAGCACCTTAAAACTGGGGCAGTCGCAAATATCGCAATTTTTGACCCACAGGAGCGGTGGGTACCTGAACGCGGCAGTCTGCAAAGCAAAAGCGCAAACAACCCTTGGCAAGGGAAGGATCTGATCGGTCGGGTCCGACACACTATTTGCAGGGGAAAGCTCGTGGTGGCTGACAGCGTCTTGGTGTAATCGAAATCGTATTCGAAAAAGCGTGGCGTTAGCGGCCCAGGCGCCCTATGGTCCAGGGCTGATTCGTATTCGGGCAGCCACAATTGGGGTGAAGCATGTCGTTTTCTTTAGCCAACGTAAATGGGAGAGCATCGCTAGTCGAAGGCGGCTATTTTTTCGACCTCAGCCGACTTTCTGATGAGGCAGTCAGCTCTGATCCAATGCTGGCAATCACCCAGGTTGATGCCCTGCATGAGCTTGCGGACACCCTCTCTGATAGTGACGCCGATGGCTCACTTGAGGAAGCAACTTTGCAGGCACCGGTTCCTCGGCCACGCAATTCCTTTGGCATCGGTCTCAATTATAAAGATCACGCCAAAGAGTCAAAAATGGAGTTGCCCAAGGTGCCGGTTGTCTTTTCGAAATATCCGTCTTGTATCTCGGGACCCTTCACCGATATAAAACTTCGAGCGGAACAAGGTGACTACGAAGCAGAATTGGTTGTGGTAATTGGTCACACGACAAGAGATATCTCAATTGAAGAGAGTTGGTCTCATGTTGCCGGCCTCATGGTGGGCCAAGACATCTCCGACCGGGAACTTCAACTGGGAGCACAGCCACCTCAGTTTGGATTGGGAAAATCGCGTGACACCTACGGCCCGACTGGCCCTATCCTGGTGTCGCCCGACAGCTTCGGCGACCCGGACAATCTGGCGATCACCTGCGACGTCAACGGAGAGCGCCGGCAAGATGACCGAACGAGTAGCTTGATATTTGACGTTTCATTCTTGGTCAGCTACCTCTCAGCCGTTCTGACGCTTGAACCCGGTGACCTAATTTTTACGGGTACCCCTGCCGGCGTTGGGATGCCTGACCAGCGATTTTTGAAACCGGGTGATGTGGTAACAACCAGCATCGAGGGCATCGGAACCATAGAAAACCTCTGTCGGTGAAGGTCACACGAGGGCTGTCTCCAATAACCATCATCCTGGCAGCTGGGTGCTTTGCGACCGCAGTCTCAATGGGTGTCCGGTCAACAATGGGCATATACCTAGACCCTATTTCCGTGGATTTGGGGATTTCTACAGGATCGTTTGGTCTGGCTATCGCTATCCAGAATCTCATATGGGGCCTAGGTCAACCTATTGCCGGCGCAATATCCGATCGTTATGGGTCAGCGCGCGTCCTGGTAGCAGGGGGCGTTCTCTACATACTCGGGCTGTTAGTAGCGGGAGCCGCTCAGACGACTGCAGGGATTACTATCGGCCTGGGCTTCCTAACCGGCCTCGGGCTGGCTGGTTTAAGTTTCGCGGTTATCTTGGCGTCGGTTGGACGGCTTGTTGAAGAGTCCCGTCGGACGGCCGCCCTAGCAACAACCACAGCGTTTGGGTCATTGGGGCAATTTTTCCTCATCCCGGTAACGCAAAACCTCATCAGCGAATTCGGGTGGCGGAAAAGTTTATTTCTGGGAATCGCGCTCATAGCGATAGCTACGCTTTGTGTCAGGCCGTTACGGTCACAACACCCCGAAACCTCCTCTCAACAAACAACGACAACTAGTCGAGAGACTCTTCGACTAGCACTCAATTATCGAAGTTACGTTTTGCTCCTCGTTGGATTTTCGGTGTGCGGGTTTCATGTGACCTTCATTGGCCTACACCTGCCGAAGTATCTTGAAGATGTTGGGCAAACAACTCGGATAGCGGCTTTGGCCCTCGCCACGATCGGCCTGTTCAACATCGGTGGGACGATGGCGATTGGCTGGCTGGGCACCCGGTACAGCAACACGAAGTTGCTCGCAATCCTCTACGGAATCCGAGGGATTGTCTTCGCTTGTATGGTCGCCATTCCGATGACTGCAGAAGTGGCGTTAGTCAGTAGTGCAGTAATCGGATTGGTCTGGCTTTCAACGGTTCCTCTCACATCGGCAATTGTTCTAAAACAATTCGGACCTGAGCATGCCGGAATTCTTTTTGGGTTCGTATTTCTAAGCCACCAAATTGGGGCATTTATTGGCAGTTATGGAGCCGGTTTGTATAGAGATGCGTATGGCTCCTATTCGGGGTATTGGTGGCTGGCGTCCATTCTGGGTATTGGCGCCGCAGTCGTCCATTTGTTTATAGATGAAGGCCCTTATCAGTCGACTTCCGCACCCAAGCCTGGCCTTAGTTCCAAGCTCTGGAAAGCCCGAAGGACCATCGGAGCAAGCGTTTCGACAGTGATCACCATGATAGGTCTTGGAATCTGGAGTTATATTCGGATAGGCGAAGGAGAAATCCTAGTTGCCCACCAACAGGCGGCAATTATCTGCGTCCTTCACATGCCTTTCGGTCCCTTGGGGTGAATAACGCAGCTACCAAGCTCCACGCTCTCGTAAGTCCTCTAACTCATCCCACTCATACCCTGCTTCCACCAAGACCATTTCGGTATCTTGCCCCAGCTGCTGAGCTTCGACTCCAAATCGGGTGGGGGTGTCGGACATCTGAATTGGGCAACCAATCATGTTCACTTTGCCAAACTGGGGGTGATCGACTTCTACGATGTACCCGTTGGCGAACGACTGCGGATCAGCGGTCACCTCATCGTGCGACCGCACGGGGGAGAACCTCTGCTCCTCGGCACTAAGGCGCTGGGACCAGTCTTCTGTTGAGCGCTGACTAAAAATTTCGATAAATTCGCGTCTCATATCGCGCGCTATTTCCTTCGTGACGAAATACTGGTTGTAGGTAGGGTGGTCCACCCATTCGGGTTTCTCGATAGCCCTGCACATGCCTTCCCATAAGTGTTCAGGGCAGCCGGCCATGGCAAGTGCTCCATCTGAGGTGGGGAAGACGCCATATAACGCATGAACGAGTGGGTGACCGCCATTCGATCGTCCAGCCAGTTCGCCAGTCAAGAAATAGTGGGTGTATTCAGGTGCCTGCATCCAAATCTGGCCACCGAGAAGACTGACATCGATACGTTGGCCGCGACCCGTTCGTTCGCGTGCAAACAGTGCAGCAAGAATTCCTGTTTGGAGGTTCTGGGAACCACAGTGGTCCGCCAGTAGGGAAGCAACGGTTGTTGCTGGCTCATCATCGTTGCCAATCCCAGAAATAACACCGCCTGCAGCTTCACCAACAATGTCCGCACCCTCTCTCAAGGCATCTGGCCCCAATGGACCCAAGAAACTCCCGGCGGCCCAGATGATTCTCGGGTTAACAGCTGCCAGGTCTTCGTAGCCCAAATTCCAACCGTCGAGAGTTCCAGGTTGGAAGTTCGACAGAACTACATCTGAGACTTCGACGAGTTTCAAGAAGGCCTCGTACCCTGCATCAGTCCTGAGATCCAGGGTTACTGAGCGCTTTCCGCGGTTGCACGCCTCCCAAAAGACAGAAGTGCCAAGCTCTTCAATAACCCCGACGTGCCGACCCATGTCCCCTATTTCCGGAAGCTCTATTTTTATTACTTCTGCTCCCAAGTCATGCAACATTGCAGCGGCCTGGGGTCCTTGTACGAGAGTGGATAAATCGAGAACTCGGATACCGTCTAAAGCGCCTGACACTGAAACCTCGCATGAAGTAGAAGGTAAGGACCAACTGGCAGTCCTCATCGAACAATATTGAGGCCACCTTAACAATCGATTACTGAGCAATGAACCAGAGCCCCCAAGAAACGCATCAAGCAGCAACAATCATCACAAATAAATACGCAAATCGAGGGCGCGCAGAGATCCGAGGAGGCGAAGTGGCTGCGTTACTTCGCTCTTTAGGGTGCGAGGTCGAGCACCACCAGCCTTTAAGCGCAGATCAAAGCAGGAAAATCGCAAAGAAAGCTATCGCTGACGGCCGACATCTAGTCGGCGTCGGAGGTGATGGCCTCATTCATCATTTAGTGCAAGAGTGCGCAGAGACGTCGGCCACGTTGGGTATTGTGCCCGCCGGAACCGGAAACGACTTCGCCTATGGGTTAGGCCTTTCGGTTGATCTGCAGAGCTCAAGTAAGGCGGCTATCGGAAAGGCCCAACCAGTTGACCTTCTGCGTCTTGAAGACAACACAGGACTGACCCGTTACGGCACCACGATTGCCACCGCCGGGTTTTCTGCCGCTGTAAACATCCGGGCGGAGCAGATGGCATGGCCACGCGGATCAAGCCGCTACACACTTGCAACCCTCCGTGAGCTAAGGAAGCTTAAAAGATACGACTTCCAAATGACTCTCGACGGCATTGAGATGGAGGGTCGTTGCCTCATGATCGCCATAGCGAATACGCCAGCATTCGGTGGAGGAATGCAGATCGCTCCATCCGCGGTTGCCTGGGACGGAAAGGCCGACATCGTTGTCATCCGAGACACCTCGGCTCTGAACCTCTTACGTATGCTGCCGAAAACATTTAAGGGCAAACACATCGGCCATCCTGCGGTTGAGATATTACGTGCTGAGAGGGTCAGTATTAATTTAACTAACAGTGGTGACTACAAAAGCTGTGCCCTGAGATCTGACGGAGAAGATGTGGGTTCCCTTCCACAAACGGTTACTGTTGTCCCCGGAGGACTGCATGTTGCGGGGCTGTCTCCACCGATGCAAACAGTCAACGAGTCTAAAGAAGAGCCGAAATGACCAAAACCGTTGATGCCTCAGCGACTGAGGTCCAAACTCGTACCTTCAGTATGTCCATGGTCGTGTCCGGAGTTCGGTGTGGACTAACTTACGTCGTTTTGCCATTTTTTGCGCCGTTGATTGGGGTTAGCTCCGGTGTGGGGCCTTGGATAGGTCTCTCTTTGGGAACAGTGGCTATCGCTGCGAATGCCTTAAGCATCAAACGCTTTTCGGCAGGTAACAGTCGATGGAAGATTCCTATGGTGGTGATCAACAGTTCGGTGATCCTGCTTCTACTTTTTTTGGTCGCAGGTGACCTTCGTGATCTCGTTAACTGACCCACAACGCTCTCCAAAATACGCCGCCACCCTTGAAAAGTTCTCTCTGTCATCCTTGGGTCTATGGGATTACCGACTCCGGACTGTTAGTGAGGGGTCACATGTTGCTTTATTTCGTTGATGCTATTCAGGCTGCAGAAGTTGCTGTTTTAAAGGGCCAAGGTCACCGCTGCGTAATAGCCGCTTCGTCGGATCAGGCAACTTTAAGGCACAATATGGCGACCGCCGAAGTCTTAATTGTCAGAAGCACCACCGTCACACGCGAGATGATGGAAGCGGCACCAAACTTGGGCCTGATCATCAGAGCCGGCGCTGGTACCGACACCATCGACGTAGACGCAGCGAGCGAATTCGGTATCTATGTTTGCAACGTGCCAGGACAAAATGCCGTAGCCGTTGCCGAGCTAACCCTCGGTCTGGTTCTTGCCTTGGACAGGGGTATTACACAATCAACCAACGATCTCAAGGGCTCGTATTGGAATAAGGCTAAATACTCTGACGCCAGCGGCCTCAAAGGTCGGAACATTGGGATTCTCGGTTTTGGCAGTATTGGCTACGAGGTTGCAGTTAGGGCCAAGGCTTTCGGGCTCTCGATTCATGGTTTGCAGAGCCAGGATCGAACCCCATCTGCGAGCGTTGCGATCTCTGACCTTGATGCGACCTTGCACGAAAGCATTGAGGACCTACTAACTGTTGCCGACATCGTGTCACTGCATTTACCTCTGACCCCACAAACGCAACACCTAGTGAACAAACATTTCCTCAGCAACATGAAGGTGGGTGCAACTCTCGTAAACACGGCCCGCGGCGGTTTAGTGGACGAACACGCCCTGCTAGAAGCTATGACCACCAAGGGTCTACGCGTAGGGCTCGATGTGTATGAAGCTGAACCAGTCGAAGCGAAGACGATGTGGGGACCGACTATTGCTCAAATGGACAACTTTGTGGGCAGTCACCACATAGGCGCCTCAACTGAGCAGGCTCGAACAGCTGTGGCCAGGGGAGTGGTCTCAACTATTAATGCCTACGAGACAGGTGTCCCACCAAATTGCGTGAATATTGCTGCTCGGCCCCTGGGCGAGTGTGCAGTCGCAGTCAGACACAAAGACGAAGTAGGCGTTCTTGCAGCAATCTTGTCATGTCTGGGTACAGCCGGACTCAATGTCCAACAAATGCGTAACGAGATCTTTGAGGGCACAGGCGTTGCGGCGGCGGTGGCCACGATCCGGGTATCCCAAATGCCAGGACACACCACAGTCACTGAATTAGAAGCGATTCCCAGTGTCATCAAGGTTGATGTTTTGAGTTCGTCTTGAGGAGGCACCCCGAAGCTAACCGCCTTCTCAGCTCAAATTAGCTCGCCGCCACATCTCAGTCTTCTCGATCTGATTGAAAGTGAAGATATGGAGACCTTCAATTCCCAAAGGCTCCACAACACCAGTCAAAGGTCGTAACAATTTGTTGGGGTTGTAACCACCGGGCGCGAATAACCGCGTAACCGTTGACTTGTTTTTTTTGAGAAACCGTAACGAGGCACCAACACCAAGCCGAGCTCCTATCGAGAGCAGCTTGGCGCGGTCTACTGCTCCCGGTATGCCGAGTCGAATAGGAATCGTTAGACCGGCATCGCGCTCACGTTGCAGCCAACCTCTGATAGCGGCCGGATCGAAGCACATCTGTGTTGAGGCGTGTCCGGATAGGCCAGCGGACTCCAGAAGCGCTTGCTTTGCATGCAGCGATTCACTGAGGGTTGTTTCGTTGATGAAGGAATGACCATCCGGGTAAGCAGTAACTCCGATGTGATCAAGGCCATGGTCCAAAGCGAGAATTGACTCCAACACTTGAATCGAGTCGACAAAAGGCCCAAATGGGTCTGGTGCGTCTCCACCAACCAAAAACAGTTCCGAAGCACCAACCTCGGGGAGTTGGGAAATCAACGACACAAGTTGGGTTTCGCTAGTCAGCATCCTCGCCGCCAAGTGAGGCACGGGCTTGAATCCTCGCTCAGAAAGCTTTCGACTGAGGATCCAGGTGTCTTCCAGAGTCTTCGCAGGCGAGGCTGTCACCGAAACAGATGAGCCTTCGGGTAGGTACTGAAGCTGTGAATCTAAATTCTTAAGAGGAATCACCTCTAAGCGAGCGGAATCAATCAAGTTCCACCGAACTTGCCGCTGAGCGCCATCTTCTTCCTTCGACCCAAAGAGTGACATCCGAACTCCTCTAACTCAAGCCGACAATATTACCGTCGGCATCAATGTCAATGTGGTGCGCAGCAGGGTTTTTGCCTAGGCCAGGCATTGTTCGCATGTCCCCGCAGATTGGGTAGATGAATCCTGCTCCTACAGATGCCCGAACCTCACGGACGGGTAAAGTCCAACCGGTCGGAGCACCCAAAAGCTTCGGGTCGGAAGAGATGGATAGATGAGTCTTCGCTATGCAGACCGGCAAATCCCCAAAACCATTTTGCTCGTAACCGGTTAATTGCTTGTCAGCTCGTGCGGTAAACGAGACATCCTCAGCTCCGTAAACACGTTGCGCCACTGTCCGGATCTTGTCTCGTAGTGGCATAGCGTCGTCATACAATGGCGCAAAGTGACTCTCCTCTGCCGCTGCTTGGGCAACCGCTTCAGCAAGTTCTGTTGCTCCCATTCCGCCATTCTCAAAATGAGTGCAGCGAGCCGACAGCGCGCCATACTCGCTCGCAATTTCAGTAATCGCCGCCAAGTCAGCTTCGTTATCTTCGGGAAAGACGTTGATCGCGACCACGGGGGTAACGCCGTGGATCTTCATATTCTCCAGCTGTTTCCTGAGGTTGTCACCACCGGCATGGACTTCATCTGGATTTTCAGCGAGCAAAGCCTCCGGTAACGGCCTCCCAGCAATAATTTTGTGATTACCCGAATGGGCCTTTAGCCCGCGAACTGTCGCCACCAAAACGGCGGCGTCTGGAGTCAGACCTGAGTAACGACACTTGATATTAAAAAACCGTTCAGCGCCCATGTCTGCCCCGAAACCTGCTTCGGTCAAAAGGAAATCTCCAGTTTTGATACCGATCTGATCGGCAATGATCGATGAATTTCCTGTCGCTATATTTCCGAAAGGCCCCGTGTGGACTAAGGCTGGGGTTCCCTCCAACGTTTGCATAAGGTTTGGCTTTATCGCTTCGCGTAAAATGACGGTCATTGCGCCCGCCACTCCTAGGTCCTCCGCTGTTACTGGAGTGTTAGCAGTGGTGTAGCCGACGACTATATTCCCCATCCGTTCCCGTAAGTCCTGCAAGGAAGTCGCCAACGCAAGAGCAGCCATAACCTCTGACGCAGCGGTGATATCGAACCCGCTTTCCCGCGGAATACCGTCGAGCCGGCCTCCAAGGCCGAGAGTTACGTTTCGCAAAGAGCGGTCATTAATATCAAGGACCCGTCTCCAACTAATGTTGTGCAGATCGAGGCCAAGGTCATTGCCGTGAAAGAGGTGGGCATCAAGGACAGCAGCGCACATGTTGTGTGCAGCAGATACGGCGTGCATGTCGCCAGTGAGGTGCAGGTTAAACAAGTCCATTGGCACGATCTGGCTATATCCACCGCCTGCGGCACCGCCCTTTATCCCAAATGTTGGACCCATCGACGGCTGCCGAATAGCGACGGTCGCTGACTTCCCAATGTGTCGGAACGCCTGACCGAGGCCAACCGTAGTGGTCGTCTTTCCCTCGCCGAGTGGAGTAGGCGTAATGGCTGAAATCACGACGTATTTTGCGTCGTTACGTGATCGAAGCGCATCAATCGCTTCTAGCTTTATCTTGGCTGCACCCGACCCATAAAGCTCCAGGAACTCATTAGGAATACCGGCCGAAGCAGCTACCTCAGAGAGAGGCAAAAGAGACGCTGAATTTGCGATGTCAAGGTCGCTCGGAATTGCCATTTCTTGGTACCTCCCAGTGCATCACTGCCGTGACACCTGAAACCGGTAGATGTTGAGCCGCTTATAAACAGCCTGTCCCGATGAAGGATATTGTTTCGTTCTACGGAACAGTTCCATAATACAGAATACGCGAAGTTCATCGGAGGCTTTGCACTGTCACCAGAGTTAATGAACTAAGTAACGTGTTGGCCGTGTACGATTGGCCGGCTACCGGAGAAAAGGCAACACAGCAAAAGGATCAGCAGTGAGCGAATTCCCTAAAGAGGCACAATGTGTCGTAATTGGCGCCGGTATTGTTGGCAACTGCCTCGTTAGTCATTTGAGTGACATGGGGTGGAAGGACATAGTTCTCCTGGACAAAGGCCCCCTCCCAAATCCAGGCGGGTCGACTGGCCACGCGTCTAACTTCATCTTCCCTGTAGATCATTCGAAAGAAATTGTTGACCTCACACTGGAAAGTCAGCGCCAGTACGAAGAGATGGGTCTACAAAACACGTGCGGCGGGATCGAGGTTGCGCGAACACCCGAAAGAATGGAAGAGTTCAAACGCCGCATGACTTCAGCAAAATGCTGGGGTATCCCATCGTCTTTACTGACTCCTTCCGAAGTCAAAGAATTTGTACCCTTCGTCTCGGAAGACGTGATCCTAGGCGGCTTCTATACGCCTAGCGTAAGCGCCGTCGACTCTCTCGAGACGGGCACTCAGATGCGCAAGAAGGCGCAGGATGCAGGACACCTTGCGGTCTTCGCGAATACAGAAGTTCTAGACATCGAAACTAGTGCTGGGCGCAATAAGCCCCGTGTCACTGCCGTGGTAACTGATAAGGGCAGAATCGAATGCGAAACGGTAGTCATTGCCTGTGGTGTTTGGAGTCCGCGGATCGCTGAAATGGCTGGAGCAACCATCCCATTAACCCCCGCTGTCCATCAGATGGCCGATGTCGGACCATTTGATGTTCTGGTGGAGACACAGCAGGAACTGGCCTATCCGATTGTCCGTGACATGGACACATTCTGTTATGAACGTCAGACAGCTGGGTCCATGGAGGTCGGCTCTTACGCACATAGGCCAATCCTGCATCGCGTCGACGAGATACCCTCTAACGAAGAGGCGGCCCTCAGCCCCACCGAGATGCCTTTCACGGCCGACGACTTCGACCAACAGATGGAAGAAGCTATCGAGTTAATGGAGTTTTTGGGGGACGGAGAAATCAAATATGCAATCAATGGATTGCTGTCTCTGACCCCCGACGCAAATCCAGTGCTCGGACCAACAGTTGAAGTTGAGAACCTTTGGTCAGCGGCTGCAGTTTGGATCAAGGAGGGACCAGGTGTTGGACGCCTCATGGCTGAATGGATGACGCACGGCTATCCACACGTAACTGATCCCCATGGAGCCGACATCACGCGCTTTTACGCCCAACAACGGAATGTGCACCACATCGAGGCTCGAGCCGAAGAACACTTTAATAAGACGTACGGAATTGTTCACCCGCGCGAACAATGGGCGACCCGCAGGGGAGTAACTAACGGCCCGGTAAGGGCTCGCACCGATGCGCTTGGCGCTTTCTATTTCGAAGCAGGCGGGGGGGAACGTCCACACTGGTACGAGTCAAACGCCGACCTAGTTGAAAAATACGCCATCGAAGGCCGAGAACACGAATGGGACGGACGTTGGTGGACACCAATATCTGATGCCGAACATCTCCACATGAGGCAACACGCAGCCCTCGTTGATCTTTCTGCATTCCAGATCTTCGAAGTGGCCGGTCCTGGTGTCGTTAGCTACATCGAAAAGATGGTTGTGAACAAGTGTGACCTACCAGTTGGTTCCTCGATCTATACACCAGTGCTTAACCATTCAGGCGGTTTTAGGTCCGATCTGACAATTTTACGCTTGGCCTCTGACCGTTTCCGTATTATTACTGGTGCCTTTGACGGCGGTCGAGACGAATATTGGTTCCGGCAGAACCTTCCTGGCGACGGAACAGTCCACTTCGAGAACCGAACAAATTCGATTTGCACTCTAGGTGTATGGGGACCACGGGCGGTCGACCTTTTATCTGAACTGACAGAGACAGACCTAAGCCAAACTTCCTTCCCATACGGAAGCCATCAAGAAGTTCTGATTGCAGGAATTCCGACTGAGATGTTCCGGGTGTCATACGTCGGAGACGCAGGGTTCGAGGTCTACACCCCAATGCAACACGGTCTTGCTTTGTGGGACGCCATCACCGATGCAGGGCCGCCGTTTGATTTGCGTCCAGTTGGTGCAGCCGTTTACGGCACCAGCGGTCGAATCGAAAAGGGATACCGTCTCATGGGCTCAGAGCTTGAAGACGAGTACACACCGCTTGAGGCCGGATTAGCTCGACCGAAGGTGAAAGCAGCAGACTTCATAGGGAAAGACGCTTATCTTGAGGAGCGTAAGGAAGAGCCGTGCGCCCAACTATGTGTTCTAGTGATGGAAGATCTGACCTGTGACGCCGGCTATGAGCGTTTCCCAATGGGAGCTGGTAACGAGCCGATCCTAACTGCTGACGGAAGTCGAATAGTGGACGTCAAGGGACGAGTGAGCCGAGTAACGACTGCGGGCAATGCGCCCTCCATCGGCAAGTACCTACTCATGGCGTACCTTCCCTCCAATCTCTGCGAGTTAGACACAAAGCTGCTAGTTATGTACCAAAACGAGACGTACCCAGTGAAGGTGGCGGCTTCAGGTGCCAACCTTGCACTTTTCGATCAGAGCAATGAACGCATGAAGGCATAGAGACGGTCTGAGCGGCTCCCAAAGGAAGGCAAATGCGAATACTTGTCTGTGTAAAGCGGGTCCCAGCACCCGGGTCACGCATCAACGTGACCGAAAATGGCTTAAACGTGGACACAGCACATTTGGGTTTTACGACAAGTCCCCATGAAGAATGCGCCCTCGAAGAGGCAGCTCAGTTGGCTGAGCAACACGGTGGGTCTGTTTCGGTTCTCACAGTAGGCCCTGCCGAGGCTGAAGAACAGCTCCGATATGCAGCAAGCGTAGGAGGTAACGAATTTACTTTGGTCTTAAATGACACGGGTCAAGATTGGGACCCTCAAAGAACAGCCAGGACTATCACTGAAGCCATCGCACAACTCGAAGCCGACTCAGGGGTATTTGATCTGATTCTTTTTGGGAACGAGTCAGCCGATGCGGGCGGCTACCAAGTAGGAGTTCGCGTAGCCGTAGCACTCGACCGCCCCATGGTGAACGGAATCAAAGGTATCGAGATAGAAGACTCTTCCCTAGTTGCGAACCGAGAAGTCGACGGCGGATTGGAAGTTTATTCACTCCTGACCCCCGCCGTGTTAGGCGTAAAGGAAGGGATCAATTTGCCAAGATACCCAACTATGAAAGGCCGCTTAGCTTCCAAGAAGGCAGATATCCAGGTAGCTCAAATCGAAGCACTGCCGGGACCACAGCAACTAGTAAGGCTTCACCGACCTGAAGAAAAAGTTACCGAAACCGAAGTCCTGGGCACAGGACCGGACGCCGCAAGTAGAGTCGTCGACCTCTTGGACGAGTTAGGAGTTCTGTGATGAGCGGTGTCTACGTCATCGCCGAGCACGATCGCGGAGCAACTTCTCCAGCTACTCATGAAGCCTTTACCGCTGCGGCGGCGTTAGCAGCCAACCTCAAAGAACTCGTCGTCGCCGTCTTTATCGGATCATTTGATTCAGATTTCGAAGCGACCTGTTCTCAATACGGGATTTCCGAAGCCGTGATTCTAGAATCGCCCTTGATAACAGACTACGGACCGGAGGTTTGGGGGCAGGCTGTCGCCGAGATGGTTAATTTGCGTCGACCGCGTGTCGTGATGGCAGTAGGAACGGACAAGGGCAACGAAGTTTTAGCCCAGGCCAGTGCTCGAACTGAGACCCCGTTCATAGCGAATTGCATCCAGGTCGAACACAACGAGACTTGGTCAATGACACGAACGCAATGGGGAGGCTCGCTATTAGAGGACGTTTCTGTTGAAGGAGACCTAATCTTTGTTTCCTACGCCCACCACGCAGTTGAGGCAGCTGCATCGAACACCCAGACAGACCTTACGGTCCAAAGAATCGAAGTGGGCATCGACCCGTCGCTGGCACGAACCTTAGTCAGGGAACGCGCGCTCCAGGCAGAAGGCGCCACACTCTCTACAGCTTCAGTTGTGGTGTCCGGAGGCCGTGGCGTCGGTTCAGCGGATGCGTTCGCCCCCCTGGAAGATCTCGCAACCTTGCTTTCTGGCAAGGTCGGTTGTTCCAGGGCGGTTACCAACAACGGCTGGCGCAGCCACGCCGATCAAGTTGGGCAGACCGGCACACGTATTGCTCCAGAGATCTACATTGCCTGCGGTATATCTGGAGCGATCCAACACTGGGTTGGCGCCATGGCCTCCAAAAATATCCTTGCAGTAAATACAGATCCAGAGGCAAATATGGTTTCTAAAGCCGGATACGCCGTGATCGGAGATTTACATGAGGTCGTTCCTGCTATCGCCGAAGAAATAAGACGCCGGCGAGAAGCGGTTTAACGGATCAAACCAGATGTCCGCTTAATTCGCTGCAAACTTCAGCTAAGCGTCGCCCTATCGCATCGGCCTCACCAGCTTTAGGAAACCGATAAGAAGGCCCGTGGACGTGCAAGGTCGCAACAAGTTCGCCTTCCGCTCCGTGGACAGGCGCTGCAACTGAATTTAGACCCTCTGCGAATTCTTCGAAACCCCACGCGTAACCCTGAATACGCACTAAATCAAGGCGAGAACGGATCTCGGTTGGCTTACTGACGCTCCGAGGAGATGTCTCTACAAGATCTCCCCCCAGATACGCGTCTAGCTCCTCGCCCGAAAAATTACTTAAAGTCACTATTCCAGAAGGAACAAGGTGCAGAGGAGCGTACTCGCCTGTCCAACTCCGAACCTGCACTGCAGCATCTGGCTCCACGTGATCGGCGTAGTAAATTTGCGCACCTTCACAGAATCCGATCCCAGATGTTTCTCCCATCTCAGTGGCGAGCCGAGTGAGGTAGGAATAAGACAGCGCGGTGAGGCTCTTTCCACCTGTCACTTCGTTAACCATGCTCGCTAGGCCATCGCCTATTCGGTATTGGCCGCGTGCCGAGTCTTGATTAACTGCTCCCTCATCCTCAAGTGTCGCCAAGAGGCGGGCCACAGTGCTCTTAGGGAGATCCACCGCCTTAGCGACTTCTGTCACTCCCATGGTGCTTGCCGCTAACGCCCGCAAGATCGAAAAAGCACGCTGGACTGATTGAACGCCAGACATATCAGTCGCTGACCGAACTGTGCCACATAGTGGAACAGCATTCCAGATCGTCAATAAGAAAGCCAATCCTCGAGCCCTCCAAAATAAGGGAATGCACCGGATAGCGGAACAAGAACGGATAAGGAAACCAATCGGGCTTCTAGACTGTGTTTTATAACCCTGACCTCTGTAAACGCCCTCGGAGAGCAAATGAAACGACGGACTCAATATTCGAAGCCCCTACCTCGTCTAGAGACGCCCCTCGTTCGCCAAGGCGGCGAACTGCGACCAGCGTCCTGGGAAGATGCCCTTGATCTTGTTGCAGCAAAGTTTTCGCTGACCTTGCAAGAGTATGGGCCTGATGCATTTGGCTTATTTAGCTGCTCGAAAAGCACCAACGAGATGAACTATGCAGCGCAAAAGTTTATGCGAACCGCTATAGGTTCAAACAACATCGACTCCTGTAATCGAACTTGACACGCTCCGAGTGTCGTCGGTCTGGCGACAGTGTTTGGAGCGGGAGGGGGAACTTCGTCTTATCGTGAGGTCGAGGAAGCTGAATTCGTCCTGCTCTGGGGCTCTAACGCCCGAGAGGCCCATCCGATCTACTTCCATCACGTCCTGAAGGGAATTAAAGCCGGATCCAAAATGTATGCGGTGGACCCAAGGCGAACAGCGTCTGCAAAATTCGCTGAGTCTTGGCTGGGCATCGACGTTGGAACCGATATCGCGCTGGCTAACGCCGTTGCACGGGAAATAATTTCGGCTGATATGCACAACAAAGAATTTATTGACCGTGCCACATCGGGCTTTGAGTCGTTTGCAGCTCATGTCGAAAGCTACACACTCGAATATGCCTCCGAAGCCACCGGCGTCCCACCAGAAGCCATAAAGGATCTGGCCAGGTCCTATGCAGAGGCTTCAACCGCTCAAATCCTTTGGACCCTGGGAATTACCGAGCATCACAATGGGGTCGACAACGTTTTGTCCTTGTGTAATCTTGCACTCCTCACAGGACATGTTGGTCGATGGGGATCCGGCCTAGTTCCGCTGCGAGGTCAAAACAACGTGCAGGGTGGCGGGGACATGGGAGCCCTCCCGAACAAGCTCCCAGGCTTCCAGGATTTAACTTCTGTCGAATCCTTTCAAAAGTTTTCAGCATCGTATGGCGTCGATCTCAATCCCTTACCGGGACTCCACCTCACGCAAATGTTTGAGGCGATGGACGAAGGGGCGATCAAGACGCTCTATGTCATTGGCGAAAATCCCGCAGACTCAGAAGCCGACGTTGGGCACACTCGAAAGCTACTCAGTGAGCTGGACTTCTTGGTGGTGCAAGACATTTTTCTAACACGTACTGCGGAGCTTGCTGATGTTGTCTTGCCTGCGACGGTGGGGTGGGCTGAAGCGGAGGGAACCGTCACTTCTAGCGAACGAAGAGTTCAACGCGTCAGGCCAGCCGTTCAAGGGCCGGTCGGGGCGCGCGACGACCATTTGATTATTGGCGACTTGGCCAAAAGACTCGGAGCGAAATGGTTGGCCGAAAGTGCTGAAGAGCTTTGGGATGAAGTTCGTTCTCTGTCGCCAATGCACGCAGGAATGACGTACGAACGGCTCGAAAAGCTTGATGGTATTCAATGGCCGTGCCCCGACATTACTCATCCAGGAACGCCATTCCTCCACGACTGGCTCTGGCAAGAAGACCTCAACGGGAACCCAAGAGCGCCATTCTCTGTAACTAACCACGAAGGTCCCAAAGAACAGCTTTCCGACGACTTTCCGATCCGCCTAACGACGGGCAGGGCTTTGGACTCATACAACACTGGAGTTCAATCGCGAGGCTACAATTCACCGATTCGCTCGGGGGATCGACTTCAGATCAGCGAAGCGGATGCAAGCTCCCTGGATCTAATTCAGGGCGAACGAGTCCGCGTTTCCTCACCGCGCGGGAGTGTCGAAATGGAGATCGGGATCAGTCACGATCAACCTCGCGGGCTAGCTTTTACAACTTTTCATTTCCCTGAGCTGGTCGATCTCAACCTACTAACCAATGACGAATGGGATCCGAAAAGTGGAACTGCTGAGTTTAAAGCCGCTTCGATCAAGATTGAGAAGCTAACGGCAGGCGTGAGTCATGCCTGACCTAAAATTTAGCGACGCGGTACCGGACTCCGACGAACGTGCAGTAGTCGACGCACTGATATCTACCCCGCCGGTAGAGCAACGAAGTGAGCGCTGGGTAATCGGCGGAAGGGCACGGGAAGAAGAGTGCCGCCACCTACTGTTGCCCGGCCTCCACGCTCTGCAGGACACGATGGGATGGATCACACCCGGAGGCTTGGGTTACTTGGCGGAGAGGCTTCAAGTCCCCATCGCCGAAGCATACGGCGTTGCCACTTTTTACGAGCTATTCGAGCTGGAACAGCCCGATACAGAAGGTCCATTGCATCATGTTTGTGTCGACCCTGTATGTGCTATCAGCAACTCTGCGTCGTATATAGCCGAGCTTCGAACCAAAGGCCATCGGGTTCACGAAAGCCCATGCCTTGGACAATGCGAACGCCCACCAGCGGCTTTCGTGCAAATCAAGCACGGCGCGAGTCAAGACCTTGCGGCTGCCACTAAAACCCCGATAAAGGTGGCGGAAGCCGAACCCAGTCGGCTGCTCAAGCGAATCGGCGAAATTGAATGCACCGATCTTGAAACATACAGACGGCATGGTGGCTACGAAGCGCTGCATCTCGCCATCAACAAGGGAGGCGAGCACGTAATTGAGCAACTTAAAAAGTCAGGACTGACCGGTCGCGGGGGCGCAGCATTCCCCACTGGCGTTAAATGGGAAGCGGTAGCCGCTAAGGACGCCCTGGTTAAATACGTTGTAGCTAATGCCGATGAGAGCGAGCCAGGAACTTTCAAAGACCGAGTCATCATGGAAAGTGACCCTTTCGCATTGGTCGAAGCAATGACAATTGCCGGTATCTCTGCAGGTTGCGAAAAAGGGTGGATCTACATTCGAGGCGAATACACAACAGCGGCCGAACGGATGGGAGCGGCACTAACTGATGCGACGGCTTGGAATCTATTGGGCACCAACATCTTAGGAAGTCCCTATAACTTCGACATAGAAATCCGGCGTGGCGCTGGCGCTTACATCTGTGGTGAAGAGACCTCACTCTTCAACTCCATCGAAGGCTTTCGGGGCGAGCCTCGCAGTAAGCCGCCCTATCCGACAGACAGTGGGTTGTTTGGGCAACCCACCATCGTCAACAATCCGGAAACGTTCCTCAATGTTCTGGAAATTCTTAACAACGGAGTCGAGAGTTATCGATCGGCCGGGACGACCAACTCACCAGGAACCAAACTGTTCTGTCTTTCGGGAGACGTTTCGGAGCCGGGACTGTATGAAGCTGAATTCGGTATCACGCTAAGAGAGCTGCTGGTCAGAGCAGGGGGCGTCACCGGGGACCTACAAGCTATTCTCCTTGGAGGCGCCGCAGGGAGCTTCGCCGATTCCCGGCATTTAGATATACCCCTCACGTTTGAAGACACCAAGGCTGAGGGTCTAACACTCGGGTCTGGCGCAGTGATGGTGTTCTCATCAAGAGTCGACCTGTCGGCCGTCTTGATGAGGCTGGCCAAATTCTTTCGCGATGAGTCGTGCGGCCAATGTGTGCCGTGCAGAATTGGAACCGTGCGACAGCATGAGCTTTTGATCCAAATAGGAAACCGAAAGCCGACAAGCGATAACGACCTACTTCTCGAAGAGATAGCCGCCGTTATGACTGATTCTTCTATTTGCGGACTTGGCCAGACCGCTGCGTCAGCTGTGCAGTCTGCCGTTCAGTTGGGCTTAATAGGAGACAAGCAGTCATGACAGTGACCAGGAGCACAGAGGTGACCTTCTCTCTCAATGGTCAGCAGACGACGGTCGCTGCGGGGACCACGATCCTTGAAGCGGCCCAAGAGACAGGAGTTGAGATCCCCACATTATGTTGGGCTTCGAATCTAACGCCGGTCAATGCCTGTCGACTCTGCGTCGTCGAGATGGAAGGTTCCCGCGCTCTAGTTCCAGCTTGCTCTCGAGAATGCGAACCCAATGCGGTTATAAATACCGATAGCGAACGTGTAGCACTCAGTCGAAAGATGGTGTTGGAATTCCTCGACACCACTAACGACCTGACTCAAAGTTCTGAACTTCAAACCTTAATCGAACTATACGGCGCTGATGCCTCCAGATATAGCGATCCCGTCCGGAGTGAGGATCCGGTTAAGGTCGAAGATGACCTATTTGTTCGGGCATACGACCGGTGCGTTTTGTGTTACAAGTGCGTTGAAGCATGCGGAGATGACGCTCAGTTCACTTTCGCTATTTCGATGGCTGGCCGCGGTTTCGAGACTCGGGTCTCTACTGAGTTCGAGACACCGTTACCAGAGTCTGCATGTGTCTACTGCGGTAATTGTGTCGGTGTGTGCCCAACAAATGCCTTGCAATTCAAAGCCGAATTCGATCTCAGACAGACGCCAGACTGGGATCCGGAGAGCCAAACATCGACTGATACCATTTGCTCTTACTGCGGAGTTGGCTGCACGCTTGAAGTACACACTCAAGACAACGAAATCTTCAAAGTCACGTCCCCTAGCGACCATTCCGTTACGGCAGGCCACCTATGCGTTAAGGGCCGGTTTGGTTGGCAATATGTGCAACCTCCGACCCGCAGGCCACCTACTAACCACTAAGACCGTTTCCGTAAGACCACTAAAACCGGCATACTCTTCTTCCCTGTTTTCCGCAGCCATTTGTTTGGAAGTTCCGTAGTGACCAAATCGAGTCGATCGTTAACCGCCTGGTCGCTGTTCTTGGGGATAGCGTTACTTCAGGCAGGTGTTGGTTTGCAGCGCCCCTTATTGGGGTTACGTGCTGAGGCTGCCGGTTTTGGTGCCCTGACAGCTTCACTAGTAATGACTTCCTATTACGCGGGATTTATTCTCGGTACCCGGTACACCGGAAAGCTCCTGTCGGAAGTCGGACACATCCGTACCTTCGCTGGTCTGGCGTCAACGGCATCAAGCATTGTTCTTTTCCAGGGTTTGTGGGTCAGCCCGCTTACGTGGGGTCTTTGTCGTCTTGTCTTCGGATTTTGCATTGCTGCCCTTTACGTCGTCACTGAATCGTGGTTAAACGACGTGGCTACAAACGAAACCCGAGGGAACTTACTGAGCTCTTACATGGTGATAGCGGTGGGCTCCACGATGGTCGGGCAATACTCGGTGGGCATTTCAAGCACCGCAGGTTTCACACTATTTGCGGTTGCTTCGGTACTGGTCTCAATGTCTCTGGTGCCTATTGCATTGTCTAGTCGGTCTTCGGCCCCCACCTCCATTCCTGAGCCGCTGACTTTCCGAACCCTCTATTCCATCGTCCCGACTGGTCTCGTTGTTTGTTGCTTTACTGGCATGACGATCGGATCGCTTGTCGGAATTGGGCCGATCTATGGTGCGTACCAGGGTTGGAGTGCTCTTCAAATAGCCAACTTCGTGGGGGCACCCCTTTTCGGATCTTTGATTCTGCAGATACCGTTAGGCAGATTATCGGACCGCGTTCCGCGACGTGGCGTCATGACCTTCGCCTCGGCGGGAGCCGCTGCGCTCTGTTTTGCTCTTGCCTTTCTCAACGGCACCAGTGGCGTGTCTCTGCTGTGTCTTGTCTTAATGGGCGGTCTTGCGTTTCCTCTCTATTCCATGTCGGTTGCTTATACAAATGATTGGGTCAAGGCTGAGGAAAGAATCGCGGCATCAGCGCTTCTAGTACGAGTGCACGGAATCGGGTCGTTAATCGGCCCGTTAGTGACGGGCCTGATCTTGACTCGCTCCGTGACAGCCTTTTTCTATTTTCCGTTTTTCGTATTCTTGGTCTTGACGCTCTACCTGCTCTACCGCATCTATGCCCATGAGGCCCCGAGCGTCGATGAGCAGAGCAAATTTCAGCCGTTTCCGCTCCGTGCCTCGCGAATGGTTGTGTCGATGCTGTACCGACGACGGCCGTAAGGCATCGAACTCACTTGGAGTAGTAGCCAGGCGTCAATGGGGACAATGGAGTATTGCCGAGAATCAGATCAGCGGCCTTCTCCGCGATCATCATCGTCGGAGCGTAAATATTCCCATTCGTAATCGAGGGCAGCACCGAGGCATCGACGACTCGTAGGCCCGACATGCCGTGGACCTCCATCGTTTTTGGGTCGACGACCGACATCGAGTCACAGCCCATTTTGGCTGTTCCGCAAGGATGAAGCGCCGTCTCGGCGTCGCTCTTCACCCAATCGAGGATGGCTCGATCTGTCTCAATATCAAGGCCAGGTGAAAGTTCTTTGCCAGCTATTTCTTCAAAGGCGGGTTGACTCAATATTTTCCGTGCGGCCCTGATCGCGTCGACCCAATCTTGACGATCTAACTCATTATCTAAATAGTTAAAGCGAATCGAAGGCTTGTCGAAAGGATCACGTGAACGGAGAGTCACCGAGCCGCGAGATCGAGCGTGCATCGGACCAACATGTACCTGGTAGCCGTGTTTGGTATCTGCGACGACTCCGTCATACCTAACAGCCAGGGGAAGAAAATGGAGCATCACGTTGGGCCACTCGAGACCCTCTCTAGAGCGCAGGAAACCACCGGCTTCGAAGTGGTTTGTCGCAGCGGCACCCATCCTGAAGAGCCACTGAAGTCCAATCCAGGGTCGTCTCAAGCGCGAAAGGTTTGGCTGCTGGGTAATCGGCAGCTTCGAAGCATATTGAACGTAGACCTCTAGGTGATCCTGGAGGTTCTCGCCTACACCCGGTAAATCGACAAGGACCGGTACCTCTGCACGAGCTAAGACCGACTGCGGGCCTATGCCACTCAACTGCAATAACTGCGGCGTATTAATCGCGCCGGCACAACAGACAACCGTATCCGCCTTATAGCGATGATGTCTAAGGTGCCTACCGAAGGGTCGACGCTCAACGGTTTCAACTCCGACTACTTTCTTACCTTCGACCAACAGGCGGGTGGTGTGGGCTCGTGTCCGTACTTCCAAGTTTGGTCGATTCAGGACCGGTGAGAGGTAAGCCCTCGCTGCGCTCAAACGACGACCTCTGTAAACATTCCTGTCAAAAGAGGCGAATCCTTCTTGGCGGTATCCGTTCACGTCAGTTGTTAATTCGTAGCCGGCTTGTACAGCGGCATCAAAGAAGGCATCGAAAAGTGGTCCGACCGCTGGCCCTCGTTCTAGCTTCAATGGCCCGCCACCTCCGCGCCACTCATCCTCGCCGGCGAGGCAGCTCTCAAGTCTCTTGAAATACGGCAGCGTGTGTGCGTAATCCCATGAACTCATTCCCTCGGCTGCAGCCCAACGTTCCATGTCTAGTGGGTTGCCTCGCTGGAAGATCATGCCGTTGATACTCGAACTGCCTCCCAGCACCTTGCCTCTGGCGTGATAAACGCGACGACCGTTCAGGCCACTTTCTGGTTCGGTGAGGTACATCCAGTCGTAGAAGCGTGAACCGATTGGGAAGGAAAATCCGGCTGGCATATGGATGAAAGGATCCCAGATGTAGTCCGGTCGACCGGCTTCCAAAAGAAGCACCCTGTTGGAGTCGTCGGTGCTGAGACGGTTCGCAAGTGCGCAACCCGCAGAGCCACCACCGATAATCACAAAGTCGTAGTGCGTTTCTTCTGATGGGTCAGATTGCGGCTCCACCAGGTCCTCCGTCAGGTATCACTCAATTTGCAGCGTATCCTCACGGAGGTGATCAAGCGTCCTCTTCGAACATGATCGGCGCAATTTTTGGGATCTTGGCAGCGCTCCTTATCGGGCTCTCTGATCTCTTCGGGCGACAAGTAACAGCGAAATCCAGCGCAATAACGGCCGCAAGCACCATGCAGGCGTTCGGGGCGGCCTCAGTTCTGATCTCCTTGCTCTTTTGGCCTGGCACCTTCAGCTCTTCTGACTTAGCACTTGGGGCACTTTCGGGAGTTGGTTTTGCTGTAGGACTGTCGAGCTATTACCTCGGCTTGACGAGAGCATCGTCGGCCGTAGTTGCACCCTTGGCTGCCGTTCTGTCGGCCCTGATCCCATTCGGGTGGGTTGTGGTCGGCGGAACGGAAGTGTCGCCGCTCTCCACAATTGGTGTGGGCTTGGCACTTGTCGGCCTCATAGCCGTCACGACCGACACACCAAAGACCGCTCTTACCAAACTAGGGATCCAGCTCGGGGTATTGGCCGGGGTTGGCTACGGCATTGGTCAGGCACTCTTACTTGAGGTCACAACAACAGCCGGGCCCGTAGCAATTGCGGGTCAAAGAGTCATTGCCTTCGGATTAATGATTCCCCTGGCGGCAGCAACCAAGAATCGAGTCCTCGCCCCAATCGGGACACGAAACTGGGGGATAGCAGCGGGAATCTGTGCAGGGGGAGCAAGTGTCGCTCTCTTCCAGGGCTTGCGCTTTGACCCGGTGGCCGCAGTAATTGGGATATCTCTCTTCCCAGTGTTCAGCGTCATCGTCGGCCGAATCCGTTATCTAGACACCTTAACCAAGCGTCAGGTCCTGGGAATCGCCTGCGCCGTACTCGGCACTGCCGGAGTCGCAGCAGGTTGACTAACCAATCTCGTCGGGCTCTTCAGACTTTCTCCGGCCGATATATTCGATCATTGCTTGATCAGCATCGTCATCCAGTGGGGGAGGCTGATAGTCGTTAAGCATCTGCTTCCATACAGCGTTAGCCCTTTGGGCGGCTGACAACTCGCCCTCTTCCAACCATTGCTCATAGCTATTGCTGTCGGCGAGAGTCGATCTGTAGAAAGCGGACTCGAAGTTCTCGAGCGTATGGCCGTTGCCGAGGAAGTGGGCTCCGTGCGGGTTGGTTTTGAAGGCTTCCATCGCCTGCCCGTTGGGACTCATATCAACCCCGTCGGCGTACACCCCCATCATGCCCAACTGGTCCGCATCCAGAAGCAGCTTTTCATAACTCAACGCTAAACCACCTTCGACCCATCCAGCGGCATGAAGAACGAAGTGCACTCCGGCCTGCATCGTCGGAAGCAAGGTGGATAGCGACTCGTAAGCGGCCTGGGCATCTGGGCCTTTGGCGGCAGTCAACATTCCACCCGAACGGAAAGGAACCCCGACTCGTCGCGCAAGAGCAGCCATGACATATATCGCTAAACCACCTTCTGGTGTTCCAAAAGTAGGAGCGCCTGTCGCCATCGACATTGAAGAGGCGAAGGTCCCAAAGATGACGGGTGTCCCAGGACGCACGAGCTGACAGAACGCCATACCTGTTAGAGCTTCAGCCAAGGCTTGAGCTGCGAGGCCAGCGACCGTCACCGGAGACATGGCACCAGCCAAGATGAAGGGTGAAATAATGCAGGCTTGATTGTTCTCGGCGTAAACCTTTGCCGCTCCAAGCATCGTTGAATCCCACCGCAGGGGCGATGATGCATTTATGAGGCTCGTGAGAACCGTGCGACCCTCGAGGTCTCCACCAAACGCGAGGCGGCACAGCTCTATCGAATCAAACGCACGTTGGGGCGCGGTCACGGAACCCATTAAGGGTTTGTCGCTGTATTTCAGATGCGAGTAGACCATGTCCAAGTGACGCTTATTAACCGGTATATCGACTGGCTCGACAACCGTTCCGCCGCTGTGATGGAGATGAGGCAGCTGATAGGTAAGTTTCACTATATTTTCGAAGTCATGGAGCGTCGCATACCGACGGCCCTCATCGAGGTCGGTAACAAACGGAGAACCGTAATTGGGGGCGAAGACTGTGCTGTCTCCACCAATCTGAACCGACCGGCTCGAGTTTCGGGCATGCTGCGTAAATACCGGGGGAGCGGTGCCTTGGACCAACGAACGACAAAGGCCTCTTGGAAATTTTACGAGATCACCATTGACCTCGGCGCCAGCCGAGCGCCACATCTCTAGAGCCTCAGGGAAGTCTTGGAAAGCAATCCCGACCTCACTCATGATTGTTTCGGCGTTCTCTTCGATTTGAAGTAAGCCGTCTTCGTCCAAAACTTCTACGGGGTCAAGCCGCCGAGTCAGGAAAGGCTTCGATACTTCTCCCTGCGCGGTCCGCGCCGCTCGCCTTGCTGCCCTACCACCGGATCGACGCGCAGTCATCTCATTATTCCTTCCGAGCCGGTCGCCGTCTCCGGCGCGGCTTCGCCGTCGTAGACGCTAGAGGAAGTGACGGTAGTTTGACCGCCATTTCCAAATTTGGAGTATCAGCGGCGGCATGGGGGAAGCTCATTGCCTCCACGAACAATTCTTGAAAACGCTCCTCCACAGCAGTTTCAACCTTGACTACCTGTGGGACAACAGACTCAAGGATCTCTCGTTCAGCCTGGGACAGCAGCAGACGAACTGCTCCGCTACCAGCAGCATTTCCTACCGGAGTGACCTTATCCAGCGGGCAATCGGGTATCAGACCTAGGACCATCGCGTATTTGGGGTCGATCTGTGCGCCAAAGGCTCCTGCTAGGCGTATTTCCTGCGGTTTAACTCCGCCTGCCCGTTCCACGAGGAGGTCAATCCCGGCCCGCAGCGCCGCTTTTGCTAATTGCACAGCCCTCACATCTTGTTGAGTGACAACAACCGGCGAAGCCTCTCCACCAGATTCCCCTCGGTACAGCACATACGAAAATGTTCGCCCATCCGCAACGACTCGGTCGGTTGCTGACCGACGATCCAAAAGCACGCCTTCAGCCGTCATCAGGCCGCTTAAAAATAGTTCAGCTATAACTTCAATGATTCCCGAGCCGCATATACCGGTGACTTGGATGTCTTCAAGGGCGTCACTGAATCCCGGGTGCGAGGACCAGTACTCACAACCGATCACCTTTATTTCTGGCTCAAGGCTTTCCCGGTTAATTCGAACACGTTCTATGGCCCCTGCAGTTGCCCGTTGACCGTGGGTGATCTGGGCTCCCTCGAACGCTGGCCCCGTGGGGCTCGATGCGGCGTACAGGCCATCATTGTCTCCGAGGACGATTTCTGCATTAGTGCCGACGTCTACGAGTAACTGTTGACTCGTGGCTTGATATGGTGCCTCGGCCAAAATAGCTGCCGAAGTGTCAGCACCCACGTGTCCGGCAATACATGGCGGCAGATAGACAGAGGCGTTCGGTAAAGGCAGGCCCACATCTTGAGCCTCTCTCACGACTGGACCACTAGTTGCCAAATCGAACGGCATCTGGCCTAGAGGAACCACATCAAGACCAAGGAATGAATGATGCATAACAGGATTGCCGACAACTACAACTTCTGTGACGTCTTCGAGCGGTCGACCTGATTCATCAAGCAACCCAAGCACAAGTTTTGAAACGGCATCCCT